>Ga0307376_10003968_pt1 | contig 13688 bp, 20 predicted proteins | sample TR2MG_FD_202536 | JGI IMG/M metagenome (GOLD analysis project Ga0307376, IMG submission 202536) | Soil microbial communities from Risofladan, Vaasa, Finland - TR-2 | ecosystem: Environmental > Terrestrial > Soil > Coastal area > Acid sulfate soil | place: Finland: Risofladan, Vaasa | collected...
ATCGTCTATTACTGATTTTAAACCACTTCTATATCGTATAGCAGCCACTATGGCCCTCCCTACTTACTCCATAACTACAAATCTCTCCTCACCCGCCCCCAACCTTACATCACCACCCCACCTCCAACCCCACCCAACCTCACACCCCACCAATACCGCCACCCACCGTTGGCATAATAATTGCATAACTATTACTCCAACCTCGCCTCCCCATTCTGGCATAGCATATGCATTATCAAAAATCACACCACCTCCTCTGCCTAAGCCCCACCTCTCAAAAACACTACTAACCTGCTTCTTCATGCAGGTTACTAGTAACACAAAGCAAACCAAACCACACCACCCAAATAAAAATATGTGTTACTCACTATTGACATTTTAACTAAAGCGTGCTACGCTTATTTATATAAAGTGCTACTTTAATTTTATATCTCTTAAGAAAGGAGGATTTTAATTATGGTTAAACTAACGCCAACCGAAGCAACCATCAAACAGGCAACTCGCTTAAAAGCAGCTCTACCTGATATTAACAAGGGTGTAATGCGTGTAACCGAGTCACCAATGGACAAAGCCGCTGAAAAGGTGGACAAGTTTATACAGAATGTAACTGCCGCCGCTAATTCTGGTAAATGGCAAAAGAATCTGAGAGCTGTCACATTATCTGAGTGGAAAGACAAGTTTATTAAGAAAGGAATACCCAGAATTTCAAGCGGTATAGACGCCGCTGCACCGAAGGTCGAGAAGTTTTACGCTAAGTTATTTCCACACATTAATGCAGGTCAAGAGGCTATAAAAGATATGCCAGACCTTACGCTCGATGATAATATTAACAAGATGGTGGCTTTTACCCGACATATGTCGTCGTTCAGTAATGAGTAAGCTACTACCTTAAAACAAACAAACAAACTAATAATTTTAAAGTAGCACATCCTAAACCAGATCAATTTAATAACGTATAATAAGCAATAAAATTAACACTAAAATAACAAAGATATAACACCAAAATAACAAAGATATAACAACAGATAACAATCTAATGAAAAGGAATATAAGTATGAGGACAAGAGATTACTACTTAAAAAGAGAGGCAACTTTAGCGGATTCGGACACAACAATACTCGACATTAATGTAAAAGACCCCATTAGTTCAATGACTATTCAATTTGAGGCTAATAATGGTGCAACCAGTTGCATTGACCATGAATTGGCCGACGATATCACCTCAATAGAAATAGTAGACGGCTCAAATGTGCTTTGGTCGCTGGATATGGCAGCAGCCAGAGGGCTTAACTTTTTTGAGAATAAGAGAATGCCTTTTGAGGTGTGCAGCGAAGGTGCTGCTGATGTACAGCAAGTATCATGCCAAATTAATTTTGGTCGATATATGAACGATTTAAATTACTATTTTGATGCAGGACGTTTCAATAATCCACAGTTAAGAATTACCCATGCGCTTACAATTTCTGTTGATGCCGGCTTTGCCACAGGCACCGGAAAATTAACAGTAAGAGCGAGACTTATTGAGGAAGGTACAACCGGTTATAAGGGTTTTCTATCAGCAAAAGAGGTTATTAGTTATACGTCAGGCGCATCCGGTGATAGAGAGGTAGATTTACCAAAGAATTATCCTTATAGAATGATGTTGTTAAAAGCACTATTAACAACTTATACACATGCTGAAGTTTTGTCGAAGCACAAACTGTCGATCGATGCGGACGCCGTTGTGCCATTTAATGACTATACTGAGGATTTAGCTGAGGCGAATATTGTAGACTTTGGTTATGCCAACCAAGTTAAAGAAGTGCTTTCAGCCGATGGTGGTACTTGCTTAATGGATTTGTATAATATCCGAAAAGCAGACGTACGCACCAAAACAACAAGATTTTTACCATTGGTAGTAGGTGTTGATGCGGAACAATTAACCCTTGATTTGTATGATATTGGTACAGCATCCGATATAACACCGGAGACAACCCCTGGCTCACTTGAGGTCGATGTGCAGGGTAGCGAGCCTTATTCACTTATATGTGTTCCTTTCGGTAGGCCCGATGAACCTAATGACTGGTTAAAAGCTAATCATTATGGTGATATCAAATTATTCTCAACACAAGCCGCCGCCGGTGCTTGTGCTGTAATCTTACAACAATTGCATGAATAAGTGGATTTAACCCTTAAACAGGTTACAAAGTTATTAACAATATATCTAAATTGGGGTAACAAAAATGTTGCCCCAATTTTCTATAAACGTTTAAGAAAAGAAGGTTTTGATATAATCATAAAAACAAAAAAGAGGTACATTAAATGAGAGCTAATAAAGATCCAAATCTAACCTTATCATCAATAGCACCATCTTTTACAATGAGAGGGAAAGCAATTGATTGTGATTTGGCTAGGACGCTAACAGTAACCATAAGAAATACATATAATGCGAGTGGGACGGGTTCATCTAAGGTAATATTTTATTTTTCACCGGATGGCACAAATTATGATACAATAGAGTACACATCCCTTGAGAATACAATTACCGCTGGTGCAGCAGTTCAGAAAACGGCTATAATCGACCCACCCGAGACAGGTTATATAATACCGGTTGTATATAATCAAGATGCGGTGTATTCTATTACTGATGTAAAACTTTGGACAAACATATCAAAGTATTGGGAAGACCTGCACGGCTCTATGAACGTACATAATACAAGAATGGGGGGTTAAAAAGATGAGGTTAGTGAATAGACTACCATATTCAACAAATCAGACTTTAATCTCCCCTAAGATAACAGGTGACTTAACTCTCTCAGGTGGCGGCTCAATAACAACCACCTTAAATGGTGATTTAACACTTAATCCACATGGGACTGGCTCAATAATTAGCTGTGATAATATTAATGCATCAAAAATAATAACATTCAATACTTCATTATACGTGAGAACAATACCCATACCTTTAATGTCTGCCTTTGACAGCGGTGATCCATACCCACGAAAGATTGGCATAACCAATGGCTGTTGTGGTGGTTGGATTTTAGACGACCGAGCTAAGATACTTGGACTTAAAACTAGAATTTATTCTGATTGGGATGGTGTATCTGACCCATGGCTCTCTCTTACCGGTGAAAGTGGAATTGATAACAGTGGAGGCGGCGTCGACGATCATTCGGATGTATGGTGCACTATAAGACATAAAGCTGATGGTGAAACAGCTTGGAAATATGTAATTGCTGCGGCCATTTTTGCATTCGGTAAAGCACAGCTCTATCAGCAGAAAACAACAACCTGTTTAATAGACTATGATAAAGTTGATCATTTGTTATTACCTAACTCAAATATTGCAATAAGTTTAATGCAAGAGACAAACACTTCTACTCTTGACACATTTATCCTTACTGGTGCCACACTATGTTATCTAACAAAGGAAATTAATCCAGTTGCACCATAATTAAAAAGAAGGTGATTTGTAAATGATATATTCATTTTCCAAAACAGTGCCAATGAATACTGCTAAGAGAAATAAAATAAGAACAAACCTTGCTCTTAAAAAGGGTGTAATTCATCAAATTGATATTCAATTTCCTGTCGGTTGCGCCGAATTGGTTCATATGCAGATTTTTGATAATTTATCTCAATTGTGGCCTTCAAACGAAGGCGATAGTTTCGCAAGTGATGGTCACGTGATATCTTTTAAAGATTCATATCCACTTGACTCAATACCACTGTCTTTAATAATGTATACTTGGAATACAAGCGAAGATTATGATCATACTTTAACTTTAAGGTTGGGTGTTTTACCAAAATCAGCTTTACTGGAGTACGTGTTACCGGTAACAACGTATTTTATGTTCAAGGGAGGTATAACATAACTATGTCCATAGATGCACCAGATTGGGTTCGACAAGTAATGCAAGAGACAGAATATGGTGGTAATGTAAAATGTGATTTATCGAAAGATAGTCACGCCTCAGACATTTATCAAGTTATTCATACAAAGTATATAACTGGCTTAACCGGTTACTTAGAAACGCCGGTTGTGCCTGACGGCGTTAAATGGAAAATTCAATATATATACTTATGGCAATTGAATGGTGGTGATTGGGATTTTAATCTTAATATTATGAATACTAATTTACCGCCTAATAACGATTTAAGGATAAATTGGGGCTGGATATGGGGTCAGAACGAGTATCTATGGAATGAAGTGGGATATATATTAATGCCAAGCCAATATTTAAGGACTAATATAGAATGTCTTAATGCTGATTTTACAATATTTTTAACAATTTGTGCTTATGTTATAAAAATATAAGAAAGGATTTTAAAACAATGTCAATAAATAAATTTAAATTATCACCTGAGCAATTGGGTAAAATGCAAAATTTAGATGAAGATATAGCAGATTTAGAGGACGAGATTAAAAAAGCCAAATCTGTAGGGCTCGATGTAGGCGCAATAGAAACACAATTAAAGGCCGCAAAGATACTAAAAGCTAACATTGTAAAAGCGTATGGTTAATAAACCGCAATGGCAAAACTTCATAAAATAACCGAATACTTAAAAGAGATTGAAATATTAATTATGTGCGAAGTTGCTGCAAAAATTATTGATATTAACCGGTTTTCAAGGGATATAATGAAAGGATTACGTGAATAATGGCTGAAGATGAGAGTACAGTGTATCTTTATGTAAGTGATTTTGGGTCGCTAATGGATGACTATATCGTTTCAGTAAAGTATGATCTCAAAAAATCTGGCACTACAGTTATGGGTAATGATATTGATGTTATTACCATGCTCAGTGAATTAGGTGTAACAACATCCGATGCGTCAAAGTCTATTGCATACGACGTTGACGATTCCTTGGTTGATTTATACGAATATATAAATAAACATCCTGCTGTGGGTAAGCGGCCAAGTGTGGTAGAGTTAATAAACCGGTATTTAGAAATTTTTCACCCCGAGGCTGACTTAAAAAACGATAAAACAAATGATATAACTGATACTGTAAAAGAGATAGAGAGTGGTATTTTAGATGATCTTAAAACTTCTAGCAGTGACATATTAAAAGATATAACCGATGTTAAAGATGGTATTAATAACACAAATTCTGACACTTACGATGTTATGAGTGAGTTAATTTACGCTAATATTGATATTATTGAGGCAGGTATTGCTACAGAATCAGACTCATTCTTTGACTGGTTCAATGACACAACCGCCACAATTTCAGACCCGATTATTTCTAATGCATCTATAATGCATGATCAAATAAAAAAGATAGCCGAAGATGTCATGGCGTCCTTTGTATTAGAATCAGTTGAAATTGATAGTAAAATGAATGCTTTAAAGGCCGAAATTGGTGATACAATTTCATCATCTATATCAGGCGTAAAAAAGTATATTGACGAGTCTGTTTCTGATATTGCGAGTGATATTGAAAGTAAAGTTAAAAAAAGTGTTGATGAAATAGAAGGGATAGAGCTTGAAGCACCTGAAAAGGAAGAGGCACCGCAAGAAACTGAGGAAGGGTTATTAAACTGGTTTCTTAATATACTTGTAAGAGCCCTTGAAAAATTAGTTGAACCAATACCCGATATAAAACTATAAAGGAGCGAAGATGGCAAAACAAGAAAATTGGGATAAATTCGGTAATATCTATTACACTGAGGATAATAAACCGGTCGACGGCGTCGTTGACCCTGTTACTGGAATTTTTGTTCCCGGTGTTGATAATGTCGATGATTTAAAGGATATTCAGCGTGATATATTTACAAACCGACCGTTACCCGACGTCGAAGCTGTTAGTATGCTTCCTAGGGTAGGTAAATCGTTAGTAAAGATATTTCAATACTTGTGGCAAGCCATATTTGTGGTGCCGATAAAGTATTGGGTGCCTATAATGGGTAGCTGGCTAACAGTAAGCGGAAAATTTTATGGAAATAAATTCCTAAAGTATTCTAAGACTATGAGATCATACATAGCTAATTCAAACGATTTAACGCCTGAGATTAAAGCGCAACTAAATGAAATGCTGGGTAGTAATGATGTTGGTGCGGTATTCACAGGCATATTATTATCAATCCCTTGGTATAGTATGAATGTTTTATCGACCTTTAATATTTTAAAATCCGATAATATGAAGCAAAAAATGGCGGAATTTATACCCACCTTATTAGATGCGCCTATGTACGTAAATTTGCTCTTTAGATTGCCGGACAGGGAAATAGAAATAAAAAAGTATTTATCATGGTTAGGGTTGTCCGAAGCTCAACAAGATGTGCTGAAAGAGACAATAAGACCACTATTAGACGTAATCTCTTTAACTCAATTAAAATGGAGGGGTGAAATATCTGAGCTTGAGTTTAAGAACGGTGTAAGCAGGTTAGGTTACACAGAGGAAGATCAAGAAAAGCTGTATAAATTATTAGAAGTCATACCTCCTGTTAATGATCTTGTTAGATTTGCGGTAAGAGAGGCTTTTTCACCTGAGATAATATCAAAATATAATTTAGGTGCAGACTTCCCGCTTGAGTTTGCTAAAGAGGCGGCAAAGACAGGACTGTCGGAAGAGTGGGCGTTAAGATATTGGTACAGCCATTGGGAATTGCCCCCAATTAATCTGGGGTTTGAAATGATGCATAGAGGCGTTATTGATAAAAATGATATGGATTTACTGCTTAGGACTAAGGACGTCATGCCCTTTTGGCGTGATAAAATAACCGCTGTAGCTTATAGGCCTTATTCTAGGGTAGATGTTCGTAGAATGTATGGTGCAGGTGTTTTAAATGAGGAAGAGGTAAATCAATCATATCTTGACCTTGGTTATGATAAAATTAAAGCCGGTAAAATGACCGCTTTCACACTGGCTTGCACGACAGAGAAAGAAAAGGATTTATCTAAACCAGACCTTTTAGGGGCTTTTACTAGTAACTTAATAAGTAAAGAGGATTGTCAGCGAGAGCTTGAACAGATAGGTTATAGTACAGAATCAGCCAAGATACTAATTAAGAAAGCACTGTTTAGTAAATTTAAAGCTAAGAAGGAATTGAGTTTAGGCAATCTCAGGAAGCTCTATTTCGCCGATGTTTATGACGATGCAGAGTTAATAAATCATTTGGCGGTGCTTAGAATCGGTACTGAGGAAATAACCGATTTAATGGAATTATGGAATATGGAAAAAACTTCCGCTAAAGAGTTGGCTAGCGGTGTGACAGAAAAGGATCTGTCTAAATCTGACATTTTAGGCGCATATAAAGATACAATAACTGATAGCGCACAGTGTCGGGAAAGCCTGATAAAACTTGGTTATGATGAAAACGAAGCTGCCATACTCATGAAAAGAGTCGATGTTGCAAAAGATTCAAAGATAAAAGAGCTTACAATATCACATATTAAAAAGTCATTCACTCTAGGTATGTATGACCTCGATCAAACAGACAATGCATTAAAAGCGGCGGGACAAAGTTTTGAGTCAAGGAAAGACTTGATAGCTCTTTGGTCGCTTGAAATGCAAGTTAAGGTTTCAAAACTAAGTGAACCTATGTTGATGAAGTTATTGCAAGCTAAGATTATTGATTCTAGTAAATGGGTTTATGAAATGCTTAAAATAGACTATTCGCCTGAACATATCGGTTGGTTACATCAACTTTATACTGGTACAGCGTTGTAATCTAAAACATAAGGTACTACACGACCGTCTTTTAGTGTAGTGCCTTTGTTATAACCTCTCTTAAGCTCTTTCTCTTGTAAATGCACTGTATAAGTTTTATGAAGACCTGTTTTTAATTCCGACAATATCCCAGGGAAAATAAGTTGCTTATATTTATTTTTACCAATATGTTCAGCCCTTCGTGAAACACCTTTTATTTTTATTGAACCACCGAAATGATAATCTTTAAGACTATGTATAACTATTTTTGTAGCTCTTTTTTCTACTTTGAAATTACCTAATATTGTGTCTGAGATAGGAATAAGTTTTAGTAACTCGGGTTTGTCATACATGATTAAACAGTCGGTATCACAATAGAAGAGATTATCACGTCCAACTTTCTTTATATATTCCCATAGTTTCATCCTACCATAAGCTGTGACGTGTGCTGCAATAGCCACTATAGCGTTTCGCCCCTCTAATTGTTTTGCAACTGTTTTAATCATCCGCCCAAAAAAGTTGGTTGTTGTGATAAAGCATTTTTTGTCGGCATGGAATTCAGTTGTCCTATTATCTTCATTTGATGTTGTTAATAAATCTTCGAGGACTAAATCACTCTTTTGACCAAATTTACCATAGAGGGCATTCATCATATATTTACAGAAACTATCATATGCTGTATTACCAGACTTTTTATATTTTAACCTTAAATTATAAAAATATTCAATATATTCGGTAAATATATTAGCACTCCAGTAATATGCATATTCCTTTACTTCTCTTATATGATCATGGTTAAGTGCATAAACTAATTCGGGTGTAGATAAGTTAGCTTCAAAGGAGCCTACAGGGAATGTGGTTTTATTTTCCAGTGTGACAGGATAAACAGGCTCTTTAGTGTCAATGACAACTTTAGCCATAACACAACCTTGCCTGCAAAAATGGTCTAAAGTAGTAAGTTTACACTTTTTACCCCAATGAGTTAGTTTTGTCGGATATTTCTGTTTAAGCATTTGGTCAGGGTACATTGAATTTATATCTATTTGTACAAGAGGAGTCTTTGTGTAAGCACCAATTCTAAAACATTCTGTTCTTGCACCGAAATAGCCAGCACGCTCTAATTTTACAACATCCGGATTTTTATGCACTAGTAATTTAAAGTGCATAAATCTATGACGATATGCATTAAAGGCAATCATTGGTTGAGTGTATCCAAAAGCACCTAAGTCATGTTCTTTGATAAACTTGAATAATATAAGCATTGATCTGTATATTATCTCAGTGTCACGTCTACAGTAGCGGAATAATTCACGTATAGAGACTGTTTCAAATTCGACATCAAGTTTTGGGAGGCCTATTATTTTACCCATTGTGGCTACAGATACCCTAAAATAGTTTTGAAAGTTAATAAACACAATGTGTTTTTTATCTTTAACAAAGGATAGAATTATAGTCATGCCATTTATGACTAACATTTTATTTTTCCATTTACGCCTTTTAAGGTATTGCACCATCAAAGAGACTCTAAAATCAAACCAGATATTAGCAGATATAATATATAATTTTTCTTTGTCATGGCACTTCGAGACTATGAACTCACATAGTTCATCGGAGATATCACTTTCAATCCAAGTCTCAGTGGGTTTTACCCGACCACTTTTTGTATGTCTGTATACAGCGGTGCCTAACTTAAAAGTTTGCTCTATATCACCATTATCTAATATATTTTGATCGGTTTCTGTATCAAAACATATTAGGCGGCGGGGAAACGTACAAGATTTATTACCTCTTATATAGTGTCCTTTAAAGTCGCTCATACTAGACTAGTCTTTTTTCTAAATAAGATTCCCTTTGATAACTAGTAACCTGGTACAGAGAATATGACCCTTCATCATAGAGTAAATCCTCTGCTATAGCATCCCATTGACCCATGCTCATCTTTCTGTCACTTACAATTGATATATGGAATTCAACGGTTTCCTTCGTAGCTCTGTCATAACCTTGAACTTTATAGGTTAGCTTATACTTAGCACTCATATTTTCATCTGTCATTACTATTGTTGTATCTGTACCATAGGCAGACTTTTTAATATTCTTTAACGTGTCCTTCTTTTTTGCGATTCCTAAAAGCTGCCTCCAGTCGGCTTGGAATATCTGACGCTGATAACCTACACCTTTTGACTTTAACCAGGCTAAAGCTTTATTACCAGACCAGCCTAACTGAATTAGTTTCGGTAGATGTGGCAGGCCCAGGCCCCGCATCGCTGACATGCCCAGGATTTTTGATATGATACTCATTGTTGAGGCTCCTTTGCTGCTGAGGGTTAAACTAAAAAGCAATCAGGGGCGGGATAGGTTGCCGCCCTGATTGCCGCCGGATTGTACCGAAATTATGTGGGGTTATAACTTCGTATACTCACTGTACTTTGTATGAATATGTTTGTCGCTACATTAAAATGTCCGCTTTGCTACATTAAAATGTCCCCTTAAATTGCTCTAAAGCTGTCTGAGCGGTGAGTAATACTTCGGCTATAACTTTTGCTGACTTCGACAATTCGGGATGCGTTGGTTCATAGACTTCTATAAAATCCTTTAGATACATAAGCGGTGTATCTAGTATATTTGCAGCCTGAGAAATTCGGCGTTGATGAATGTCTCGGGTATTATATTTACTCATATTGTTAATTCCTTTGTGTTGTGTTGATTAAACTAAAATTCTGTTTTTTCGGAATTAAGTTAAAAGGGTATTTTTGAGTCAGGTTTATGAGAGCGCATTTGACCCGGTGCAGCTATTTGTGGGTAGTTGGCCTGCCGAATAACCCTCGCCGCAATAGAAAAATGTTTAAGGTTTTTACCTTTTCCTAGAGCTTCGGCGTCTAAAAACTCAATGTCAAGCTCATATCTTTCAGGTTGTAGAGATGCAATGGCGCTATCAAGTTGAATAGATCCATGAAAACCCACCATATGGCCACTAGGGAGCCATACTCTATGGTAGAGATAGTTTCTTTCTTCATCATAACTAGATACACAAGAGGTGTTACCCATATAAACTCCTATTATTCGCTGTCCCGGTTGTTCAAATTTAAAAGGAATAGGCACTAATTGTAAAACGCCGTCTTCCATATCTGGTAGAAGGATGTTGATTTTCGAGTAGTCGAATAGTGCAGGTTTTGGTGATGTTGCTGTAAATGCGGTTGTTTTGTCTTTAGCCGTTGTCATACTTTTTTACTCCTTGTTTAATAGGTTTATGCTGCAAAGTCCCGATTTATTCGGGTGTGTAAATTTATAGCTGTTTTTTCGATGATAAAAAGCAGTTATGATCGTCTGGATTACGTCCCGGTGTATAACTTACAGTGATTATAATACCGTTTAAGTGTACTGTAAATAGGTCGGGTAAAATTGTGTTAATTTCAGCGCATATTTCAAGCTTATGATTTTTAGGCGCATAAATGCGAATTTTATCCTGACACCCCAAAGCAAAATGACCATTTAAGATTAATAGATCTTTTATCGAAACGATGAGGGGTTCATCATATTTTGTGTATACTCTATCTAACTCTGTAATTAATGATTCCCAGTGCGTTGCAATTAATAATTTACCATCGGTGGTCATTAATATCATGGTTGTATATTCCTTCCTGTTCTGGGTTGTGGTGGTATATAAAAGCTCTTTTGTTGAGTGTCGCTTTGTTTTGGCGATCGTGTTGCTTTGTCTATCTCAACAAACTTAATAGTTAAGGCGTCAACAGTCATTGTAACGCCGCTTGGTAGAGACCTTTTCATATCACTTAAAAGGGACTCTTTGTAAAACTTAGTGTTAGCTATGTAAAAACCATATATAGGCTTTTGTCTACAATCCAATACCTCCTTTCCATTGTAGAATCTATGGACAACCAATGATAACCCTGCGTCTATTATTATTAATTTTATTATATCAAAAGTTTTACTCATAGTATTTGATAAACCGGGTAGTTTATCTATTTGCATACATATCATGACGCATGCCCCAATGGGGCGGTGGGTATATGTCTGTGGTTGTCTGGTTTATTGCGGCGTTTGTGGTATTTTTCACCTAGATTGAATATATTTAGTAATGTTTCTATGTTTCTGTATGACGCCATTACGTCCGCTCTGTTTCTGGAATACTTCATAATATCATGGTGTTCTTGATCTATTCTGTTAAGGTCTTTTTTATGCATAGTCTTTAGGTGGTCTTTGTCTAAATTTAACATATAGAGATTGAATGCGAGTAAGATTGCATTAACAATAATACTTATTCCAAGAAATTGCTGCAAACTTGTCATAATTAAAACCTCCTGTTTTGAATATTATACTGTTGTTGTTAGAATATTATACTACTGTTGTTAGAGTATTATACTACTATTATTGGAATATTATACTACTATTATTGGATGAATGTAAAACCTATGTAACCTACTTAATTTTATGGTGGCTCTTACTTAGTTTTATGGTAATGTTGTAATATACTTGCATATAACTTCGTGTCGTCGGTTGTCTAATTGCACAGTTGCTTTTAATTTGTCACCCTGCGGCTCTACTAGAATTAAAACACCTTCTAAAAGCATATAGTGGTCATTTAGGTCGGTGCTCTCTCCTGTAAACCATAACTTGATTGTCATTATATAAAACCTCTCTTAAAGATTATCCAAAACTATAAAATAGTTACAATACATCATAGAAGGATTCCACCTATAAAGATATTTTATTGCTATTTTATTCAATATTTTATTTATACTTATTTTTGTTATTCTACCTTCGACCAGTGAACGGCTGCGTACTAAGATTTTGTTTGTTCGTTGATATGTAACTAGTCTTAAGTAGGCGTTAGTAAGTTGTACCGTGTCAGTTTTAGAGGTTTTTTGTTTTTTTATATTATTTCGGCCTTTTTTTTTACTGTCCTCATCGGGTAAAATTCAGGGGCTCCGCACTCAACACAGCGAAATGATGTACAAATAACACAACGCATTGAAAAGCCTACACGATAAACAACATTCATTACACCTGCTGCCGAGTCTAAATCAACAGTTATAATATCAGCATTTCTTATGACACCATTTATAGTTATTTCAGGTTTTGTGTTGTAATGATGAATATCACAGCTCATGTTATAATCCTTTCCTGTTAAAATTATGGTGCAGTTGGTGCATGATCTATTCTTATACCAGCGTCCATATCCTCAAATAAGCATTTTAAGGTATAGAATACGTGAAAAGAGCCAAAATCATACACTAGGTTATCAAGCTTTTGGTATAAACGTCCCGGGCGCACCATCTTTCGGACTTTTGGTGTACATTTACAACGTATTGTCCTTTCTATCATATCAATATTAGATACTGGTGATTTAGGTATACGTTGACGACCAAATCTCTCTATAAGATCTCTTTTGATACCGGCTTTGATGAATTGGTATATAAACGCTTCATGATCTACATCAAGTACGTGGTCAACCATTTGCTTAAATTTAGTGCGGTATTCCTCTTGAGTTAGGCTATCGATTGGTTGCTCCTTATTTACTTTAACATTTATAAGGTCAAATAAATCTCTTAGGCATTCATTCATGAACATAACCCTTTCATATTAGATTGTTTATAACTTTTATAGTGTTTTACTTTTACCATTATATTAACTCGCTCGGTTTAAGTTTGGATAATGCATTTGGTGTGCCAGATTTTCGGTTGGAGTTAAGTTATTGTTTTATATGTGTTGGGTTAGTTTGTGTTACTGGCATGGTTTATGCTATGAGTGACATTTTATGTCATATGATATGTGGTTGTGGGTTGTATCGTCCGTGGGTAGGCGGTTTGCTAGGTGACATTTTATGTCACATGTATGTGACAAATAGTGTCAGTTTGCGGTGTGTTACTTGGCATGATTATTGATGTGAAGGTGTGTTACGATCGTGTTACTTGGTGTTGTGGGTGGTGTCATGATCGTGTTACGATTTGCGAGTACTTACAGGTTATGCAATAAGCGTGCCAATAATATTTGTAATGCAATAAGCGTGCCAGGAGCCTTTTCGTCCCAAGAGT
>Ga0307376_10003969_pt1 | contig 13684 bp, 13 predicted proteins | sample TR2MG_FD_202536 | JGI IMG/M metagenome (GOLD analysis project Ga0307376, IMG submission 202536) | Soil microbial communities from Risofladan, Vaasa, Finland - TR-2 | ecosystem: Environmental > Terrestrial > Soil > Coastal area > Acid sulfate soil | place: Finland: Risofladan, Vaasa | collected...
GCTTGCTTAAAATCTACCTAAAGCCTATAACCTTTCAACCTGTGTTATCTCCGATAGATCACAACCTCACCCAATCCTTTGATAAGAGAATAATATGCTATACAAATTATGCGCTTTAAAATCTAAATTATTTTGGCATTACCGATGTGATTACAAAAGTGTATGACATATAGATATGATATTCTGCATGCGTCAAGTGAAGCAATTGTTGATCAACGGCGTTGGAAAAGGCGTTTACATCTCCAAAAAGGCATACAACCGGAAATGACTCATTACAGCCCATCGAATAGGGACACGCCTTCGGCGAGGGTCTGAAGGGGAACGGCTTCCACCTGATTTGCCAATGGGAAGCGTTGAACTCCCGGATAGAGTACGATCACATACTTCAGTTTCAAATCTTCAAGGGAGATTCGGATAGAAGGCGTCCGTGAGCAAGTACAGGTGGCGTCGGGTGGTTGATTCACTGACGCCAAGGGCGCGGGCCGGTTCAGCCGCATTCCAGACCTGCCCGTGAAATGCGGACCATGGTTTTAAAATACCATGAAAATCCTTTATGTTAAGATAGAATTTCATGGTATTTTTATAGCTGCTTTAAGCGTTCTGCAAATCAAGCCTCCGGCTTTTCCGGGGGGTGCTGGCTATGGCTATGAGAAAAACTCGCTGTATTCTTTAGGGTTTTCGATGATTCTCGGAATTTTCCGGCCAAGGCGTACGAAATAACATGTATAGAAATTACACGGGTGGTCAGCGACGAAACGGCGGGTCTTCGTAGACATCTTTTGCATGGGATTGGTGTATTTTTCTCCATCTTTTATTGTGTCATATTTGACATAATAAAAGACCAAAAAAAAGGGGCAAATCATGGAAGTATCCACCCTCTACCTGGCACCTGAAAGCGACGAGTGGGAGGAAATCGCGTGTGATGAGGTTATTCAAAACATTACGATAAACATCCATGTTTGCCCCTATCACCAACATGGCGGCATTCATAACTTCAAGGTTCATATTTGTCAATAAAAATTATATGAAATTTATGATAATAATTATATTGACATATAATAACCAAAAATTACTGTTAATGGCATAACGATTAAATTGCTGCGGGCATATATTCACCGGTTCAAATTTTCATAAACGCTCAGCCCGGGAATTATTTTTAAGAAATATCGGGTGAAAAAGGTCAAAGGAAAACGGGCTAAAAAAAGTAAGTATTGAGGTGACCTTTTTATAGAAACAACTGGTTGAAGATCTATCGAAGGGTTCTTTTTCTTTCCTTGTTTGAAATTAGATCAGGCTGTGGTCACTTTTTGCGCTTGGGTTTGCGCATGCCCTTGCCGGACAGCATTTGTCCATAAAGGGCATCGGTGAGCTCCAGCCTGAAAAATTCCCTGTAGAATTTTTCGACTTCATTTTTCATGTCCATCCCGGCGAAGCGGTTCGGATAAACGGTTTTAACGGTCCACAGCATGGCCAGCGGTGTCTCTAGGGAGCCGGGGTGACCCCACCGGGAAATACCGATGGGCATTTGGTAGATTTTGTGCTGCTGAACGGCCCGGATGGACGACCACTTTGGATCCTGCGCCATTGTCTCGGCCACGCCCGGCTCATTGGCGAAAATGACATCGGGGTTCCACAGTAGAATCTGCTCAAGGCCGGCATGCTGCTCTGCCTGCTGGGTTGAAAGCGGCTGATCCACCGCCACGTTCACTACCCCGCACAGGCGCATCCACTCGGCTGCAAGGGACCGCGCTCCGTAGGTGCGCGTTGCTTCCACGGTGGCATGATAGGCGCGCACGCGCTGATCCGGCAAAATATTGCGTACGCCCTCTTGAACCCCATCGATGCAGCGGCCATAGTATCGGTTATAGGCCTCGGCCCGCTCCCGTTCGCCGACGGCCTCGCCGATCATTGCGATGGCACGCTGCTGTCCGGTAATGTCCTGATAATCAACGGTTAAAACCGGTAGCTGAAAAATCTCCATCTTTTGCAACTCGGACGTGTTGCGGCCGATATCACCGGGGACAAACACGATATCGGGCTTGGCCAGCAGAAGCTCTTCAATATTGATGCTGCCCGGGCCTTTTGGAACGCGAGCCTTCCCAATTTCCGGGCAGAGACGATTCAGCAGAACATCACGCTTGGGCCCTTTCGAAACCGCCACGATGTTCTTGCCGCGGTCCAGCATGACCACCACGTGGGCGGCAAAGGCATACAGGCAAGCGATCCGTTCCACCCTGGCCGGCACGGAGACCTTTCGGCCGATACAGTCCACAACCGACACCGTTTCTTTGGGGGCGGAAACCGGCTGGGCCCATGCGCAGCCCCCATGGCCTGCAGGCCATGTGCTGCACAACAGCGCCAGACTCGTGACGCCGACTTGAAGCAATCTTTTTAGAAGTTTCACTTGTTTTCCGCTTCCTTTCCGCCTTCTCCGGGGGTCCGGACAGCCTCTAACCTAAACGGAGCAATTCAAATTTTAAAAGGGAATCAAATATCTTTTGTTTTTAATGAATGATATCAATTTAGGTCTAATCCAAAGTGCTGATGGGGATAACCTGTTTATGCATGCCGTTGCCGCATTGGTAGTTTACCAGGCAGGTTTCAACCCCGTAGAGCTTGCACAGATGCTCGCTGGATACCACCTCATCCGGGGTGCCGATGTCCAGAAATTTTTTTTCACTGAGCATTGCGACGGTGGTACGGACCCCGTTGTTTTGGAAATAAAGGGGGTGGTTGGGAAAATGGGTCGCCATGAGCACCGTAATGCCGTTCTTCCGAACCAGCCGCACCACTGTTTCCAGTATTTTCAGCTCGTGTCTGAAATCCAGATGCACCGTCGGCTCATCCATAATGATGATGGGGGTCTGCTGCACCAGGGCTCTTGCAATCAGCACCAGCTGGCTCTCGCCTCCGCTCAGCTGCGTGTAGGGCCGGTCCTGTAACTGATCGATACTCATATCCCGAAGTACGCCCTTCGCCAGCAGTGTGTCGGCCCGGGACGGGGTGCTGAAAAGGCCGGTATGCGAAGCCCGTCCCATTTTCACGATGTCCAGCACCGTGTAGGGAAAGGTGCGCTCGTGCTTTTGGGGCACGTATGCCATGTGCCGGGCGGCAAGGCCGGGACGAAAAGTGCTGCTGTCCTGTCCGCTGATCATAATCCGGCCGCTTTTCAGTTTCAGGGTTCCCAGGATACAGTCCAGAAGGGTGGTCTTGCCGCTGCCGTTGGGGCCCAGCAGGCAGAACAGCCCTCCCTTGGGCACGGAAAATGAAATATCGCTGAAAATGTCCACGCCGTTGTATCCGAACGAAGCGTTTGTAACTGAAATAATGGACATGGGTGTTACCAGCCGCCTCCCTTTGTTTTTTTAAGCAGGAACACAAAAAACGGTCCCCCCACCAGTGCCGTGAGAATGCCCAGGGGAATTTCGGATCCGGTCAGCATTCGGCCCAGGTTATCCACCAGGATCAGAAAGCAGGCTCCCAGCGACAAGCTGACAGGCACCAGCACGTTGTTGTCATTGCCCACCAGCATGCGGCCGATGTGCGGGATGACAAGGCCGACCCACCCGATGACTCCGCTGACGCACACGGCCCCGGCGGTTGCCAGCGTGGCGCAGAAAATGACAAGCCCTTTCGTCAGACCGGTATTAATGCCCAGGGTGTGGGCTTCCTTGTCACCCATAGACAGAACGTTGATTCTCCATCGGATGCCGAGAAGACCCACAGTCCCTATGGCCATGGGGATGCCCGCGATGAAGATATCTTCGTAACGCGCGGCGGCCAAGCTGCCCATCAGCCAGAAAACAATGGTGGGCAGTTCCTCATAGGGGTCGGCCACATACTTTGCAAAAGATATCAGGGCGGAAAAAACCGATGAAACGATCACGCCCCCCAGCACCAGCATAATTGTGGGGGAGCTTTTGTAAACCCGGCTGATGAGATAGCTGAGTATCACGGCCAGGATGCCGAACCCCAGGGCAAAGGGGTATGTGGCCGAGAGGGAGCCGAACAGCAGGATCGCCAGGGCGGCACCAAACCCTGCGCCGGAGCTGACCCCCAGAATTCCCGAACTCACCAGGGGGTTTTTAAAAATTCCCTGGAAGGCTGCACCGCTCACCGCCAGACAGCCGCCCACCATGGCCCCCAGCAGGGCCCGGGGCATACGGATATTCCAGATAATGTTCTGGTAAACGTCCGGCCCGGAATAAAGGCCGAAGGTGAATTTGGACCAGAGGACTTCGGCCACGATGTTCAGTTGCAGCGGATAGCGGCCGATACAAAGGGAAAAAAAAATACACGCGAACGGCGCCGCCAGGAAAAGGATGAACCAGCCTTTTTTTTTTGCTGTCATTTCCGCCTATGCTTCTGCTCCATCGGCTGGGAAAGGGTTGCCGGCGGCTTCCCGCTGCTGATCATGCCCCATGCGTGTTCGGTGTTTCAAATCTGTTTCACCTGTTCTTTGGTCAGGGTTTGCCATTTTATGGAACATGCTGCGGTCGTATTTCTCACAAGGACCACCTGGCGGTGATCCTGAAGAACGGTTTTTATCTTTTCTTCGGAGAGAAGCACCGACAATTCGGGGGCGATGATTTCTCCTTCCTTGCTTCGAACCCTATCCACAAAGCCGTCTGCCAAAAGGTCCTTTACAGAAATCGTTTTACCGGCTTTTCCGTAATGAAGCCATCCCCTGAACCTGCCATCGTTACCGGTCAGCCTGAGCCCGGTCCCTGCGAGGGCACCCACGATGCCCTGGCCGTCCCCGCCGTGTTCTGACAGGTGAACGCCTAGGTCATTTGCAATGGCGTAAGCAGCCGATTTTTCCAACACTTCAGTTTTTGCACGCCGGCCGAAGGCGGTCAAAAGATCCGTGTTTAAACCTTTGTCCATATTCACGACGCAAAGTCCGGGATCCGATCCCTTCTCGCTTTCTGTTTCCAGAAACCGCATGCCGAAGCCGATAAGGTCCTCGTAACGGTGTTTATCGATTTCAGACTCAAAACACATGGCACTGTTGTGGGACGTATAGGGAATATCTTCATGGACAAAGAGCTGGTGACGGGTTACCCCGGAGCATATCCCCCATCCCATTTTTTCGATTTTTTCGATCATTATCTGGGCCAGCTGCCCCGTACCGCGGCTTTCAAGGCTGTCCGTATCATCAATGGCGATTATTAGTTTCATTTTATTTCATCCGATAAAATATTGTTAAGGACTTCTATTTCGTATGGTTTGGTGGCAAAGTCAAGAGGGACATTGAAAACCCACATAAAAAAAACTAAAAACAACCGATAATAACCTGAACGAACAGAATTCGGGCGTTCATTTCTTTTTAACAGCATGAGACATGTTGATGAGTTTTTTGAGTTTGTCCGTAAGGAGTATCCGTTTTGCTGATAAACAAGGCCTTATAATGGAAAAATATCGGCCGCTGAAGTTAGAAAAAGTTCACCAACTGTTTCATCATGTAGTAGACAAGGGGGATAAAAATGGCGGGAAGCATGTTGCCGACTTTGATTTTTTGAATTTCAAGGAGGTTAATGCCGATGGCCATGATCAATATGCCGCCGACTGCGGACATTTGATTGATGACGGCGGGAATTAAAAACGGCTTCATCAATGACGATGTCAGGGTTATCGTGCCCTGATATATGAACACGGATACGGACGAAAACAGTACGCCGATTCCGAAGGAAGACGCAAAAATAATGGAAAAGAGGCCGTCTAAGGCAGATTTTGCAAATAAAGTTTGGTGGTTGCCGGTAAGCCCGCTTTCCAGCGAGCCGACGATGGCCATGGAGCCGACACAGAAAACCAGACTGGCCACCACAAAACCTTTTGCGATGCCGCTTCCGGGCTTTGAAAATCTGGCTTCAAGTCGTTTGCCCAATTGTTCGAGTTTTTTCTCGATATTTATGAATTCTCCGATTAAACTTCCGATGACCAGGCTGAAAATAACCAGCAGAATGGCGTCGGTTTTCAACGCCATTTTGAACCCGATGAGCAGGACGGCAAGACTGATGGCCTGCATCATGGTAACGGAAAACTTTTTGGGGATACCCCCCCTAAAAAGAAGTCCCAATAGACTGCCGGCGATTATAGCGCCGGCGTTGACGATGGTTCCTAACAAAACAATCCTCCAAAAAAGTATTAACGCTTCAACAAGTTATCGTATTATGCGCCCGGTTTCAAGGGCGCTGCAAATCATGTTGTTTTTAACGCGTGACCCTTTTAGATGGTTTGACATTAAATCGTCAATGTTTATTTTTCTTTCAATCGAAAATAACTTCAACAGGAGGAAGACATGCGTTTTGACAAATTGACCATAAAATCACAGGAACTCATTCAAAGCGCTCAATCCCTGGCGTTGTCGCATGACCACCAACAGATCGAGCCGGAACACATACTCTCGGCCATGCTGAATGAACCCCAGGGAATTGCCCGGTCCATGCTCGGTAAACTCGGGGTTTCCGGGGATGATATTTCCCGCGAGCTCGCCGAGGCCATCGACCGGATTCCGAAGGTCAGCGGCAGTGCTGTGGGGGATGCTTACATATCTCCCCGGAGCAAAGGGGTTCTGGATGCGGCATTTGCAGAAGCTGCCAAAATGAAAGACCAGTATGTGAGTATCGAACATATTTTTCTGGCCGTATCTGAAGAGAAACAGGGGGAAGCGGCCCGAATTCTCAAAGAAAACGGCGTTTCAAAAGAATCGATTTTAAAGGTTCTTCTGGATATTCGGGGCAGCCAGCGCATCACCGATCCGAACCCCGAGGAAAAATATCAGGCGCTGGACAGGTTCAGCCGCAATCTCACCGATCTGGCCCGTTTGGGTAAACTCGACCCGATTATCGGCCGTGACGATGAGATCCGGCGAATTGTCCAGGTGCTCTCCCGGCGCACCAAAAACAACCCGGTACTCATCGGCGAACCCGGTGTCGGAAAAACCGCCATTGTTGAGGGCTTGGCACAGCGTATCGTGGCGGGTGACGTCTCGGAAACCCTTAAAAACAGGCGGCTGGTTTCTCTGGATATGGGGGCACTCATTGCCGGGGCCAAGTATCGGGGAGAATTTGAAGATCGTTTAAAAGCCGTCCTCAAAGAGGTTGAAAAGGCAGAAGGAGAGGTCATCCTTTTCATCGATGAACTGCACACCCTTGTGGGGGCAGGGGCCACTGAAGGGGCCATGGATGCGTCGAATATGCTGAAGCCGGCCCTTGCAAGGGGCACCCTTCGGTGCGTGGGGGCCACCACCTTGAACGAATACCGAAAATACATTGAAAAGGACGCAGCCCTGGAGAGACGGTTTCAGCCGGTGATGGTGCTCGAACCGACGGTGGAAGATACCATTTCGATTCTTCGGGGTCTCAAGGAAAAGTACGAAGTCCATCACGGTGTACGGATCAAGGATTCGGCCATCGTTGCTGCAGCGACCCTTTCCCACCGATATATTTCCGATCGTTTTCTTCCGGACAAGGCCATCGACCTCATCGATGAATGTGCGTCGAAGCTCAGAATCGAAATCGACAGCATGCCGGTGGAGATCGATGAAGTCCAGCGGAAGATCACCCAGGCTGAAATCGAACGGGAAGCATTGAAGAAAGAATCTGATTCTGCATCCAAAGAGCGCCTTTCGAGGCTGGAGGCGGAGATCGGCGATATGAACGATGAAATCCATGAAATGAAAGCCCACTGGCAGAATGAAAAAGATTTCATCCAGACCATAAGAACCATCAAGGAGCAGCAGGAGCAGCTCGGCATTGAAGAACAGCAGGCGGAGAGACATGGAGATCTGGCAAAGGTTGCAGAGATCCGATACGGAAAAGCTGCAGAACTCAAGAACCGTTTGACAGCGGCCAACGAGAAACTCGCCCACTTGCAGAGAAATCGCAAAATGCTCAAAGAAGAGGTGGATGCTGAAGACATCGCAGACATCGTATCCAAATGGACGGGCATCCCTGTGAGCAGAATGCTCGAAGGCGAAAGGGAAAAACTGGTCCATATGGAGGATCGCCTCGGACTTCGAGTGGTCGGTCAGAATGAGGCCATATCCGCGGTGTCGAATGCCGTTCGTCGGGCCCGTTCAGGATTGCAGGATCCAAACCGCCCCATCGGATCGTTTATATTCATGGGGCCCACCGGTGTCGGCAAAACGGAACTGGCAAAGGCCCTGGCGGAATTTATTTTTGACAGTGACCAGGCCATGGTCCGGATCGACATGACGGAATATATGGAAAAGCACTCTGTTTCAAGGCTGATCGGCGCACCCCCCGGCTATGTCGGTTACGAAGAAGGGGGATACCTTACAGAGGCGGTTCGGAGGCGGCCTTATTCCGTTGTTCTGTTTGACGAAATCGAAAAAGCGCACCCTGAGGTGTTCAACGTACTGCTTCAAATCTTGGATGACGGGCGTATGACCGACGGTCATGGAAGGACGGTGGATTTTAAAAATACCATTATCATCATGACGTCAAACGTGGGCAGCCGGTGGATTCAGGAGCTCGGGGCATCCCGTCGCAAAGAAATGGAAGATCGGGTTACCGAAGCCCTTCGGGAAAATTTTAAACCTGAATTTTTAAACCGGATCGATGAGACCATCATTTTTCATAATCTCAGTCGGGAACAGATTGGGGAAATCGTGGATATCCAGATTGAAAAACTGGGGGCAAGGCTTGCTGAAATGGACATGGAACTCGTCCTCTCCGAGGATGTTCGGGCATTTCTCGCCGAAAAAGGATTTGATCCCATATACGGCGCACGTCCGTTAAAGCGCGCCATCCAGAAATATATCGAAAATCCGCTGTCCATGGAAATCCTGCAGGGAAACATTTCAGAAGGCGCAAAGTTCATCGCCGATGTCCAAGGGGAGAACGTTGTCTTCAAACCGCTCTGATACGTTGTGGCGTGTTGAAACAAGATGCTCATTTTTCTCCGAGTATTACTCCCAATATCGTGTCAAATCTGTCAAAGAATGACACTATTTTTGTCAAATATTGTCAATTACTTTGGGTGTGAAATTTGCAATATTAAGTTAACAAATTGATATTAAAGAAAATTCCAGTTTTTTAAAAAGAAGGTTAACCTTGCACGATTTTTGCATTTAAAATTACCGGCACAAAGATAAAACATCTTAATTCCTCCTTGGGTTGAAAGGGCAGAGTCATCATGGTTCTGCCTTTTCTTTTTCCGCACCATCCGGGTCAAAGAAAAAACAATTTTACTGTTTCCTTCTTTCGCAGGGTCGGCGATTCATTTTAAACGCCGGCCTTTTCCCAAAAAAAAGCCCGGCTCATTGAGAACCGGGCTTTTTAATGACGTTGAATTTATATTATTCTGCTGCTGTGCTGGTCAGAAACTCACGGGTGAATTTTTCATTGTCTTCGGGGGTCATCTCTTTGGGAAACCTTTCCAATGCCAAATCGATGGCTTTGTCAATCAGTTCCGCTCTGAACTCATTTTTAGCGTGTTCAAAATGGGATTCGATCCTTTGCTTTGCAACCACGATCATCGATTTGCTTTGTTCTTGACTGGTTTGAATAATCTCCGCTTTCTTCTTCTCCCCCTGGCGGACGATTCGTTCTTTAAGTTCTTCAAAACGTTCTTCACTTTCATCGATGATTTTGATCATCTCTTTTAATTGTGAAGCGACGTCTTCTTTTTCATCTTCAAGCCGTTTGATTTCTTTGGCCAGCTTTTCTTTTTGGCCCCGAAGGAAGTTCATTATCGGAGTTTTACCGTATTTAATGATCAAAAAGACGATAATCCCGAAATTGATGTACCGCAGAATCAGATCATACATCGGCCGCCAGTTGCTCGATTTTTCAGCTGCAAATGCGTCATGACCCAAAAAATGTAGGCTCAAGACGACTGCCATGAAACAACAGAATACCCTGACGATTTTATTCATACATTTCATGAAGCCAGCCTCCGTTCCAACAGCTTTTCCATGATATTTACGGCCAGCGTTTCAGATTCCTTTTGGATATGTTTTCTTGCTTCGGAAATCTGAACCTCAACTTCCGCTTCAGCCGTTTCTTTTAGGGTTTCAATTTGTCCTCTGGCAGAAGCAATCATCTCAGCGGCCTGCACGCTCCCGGATTCTTCAATTTCATGCTTTAGTTCCAGGGCTTTTTTTCTGACTTCTGATTCCTGCTCTTTAAGTTTGTGGATTAGGCTTTCAAGTTCCTTTATAGCATCAACCGTATCCATTGTTATCTGGTCCATGTAATTCGCCCGTTCACTTCTAACATTTTGTAAAGGGCGGAACATTATACGGTTGATGATAAACAGAAAGATCAGAAAAGAGACCAGTTGAACAAGTAACGTCTCATTGATACTGATTAGGGCTATGTTGCTGATAATATGCATAAGCTGTTTTCTTGAAAAATATAAATTTTAGGAATCAAACAACGAATAAAAGCAGTAGTGCAATAACCAGTGAATAGATTCCGGTAGACTCGGAAACCGCCTGGCCCACCAGCATGGTTCGGGTCAGCAGTCCCGCTTCTTTGGGATTTTTTCCGATTGCTTCACATGCTTTTGCTGCAGCCATTCCTTCACCGATACCCGGTCCGATGGCGCCAAGCCCCATTGAAATTCCTGCACCGAGAAATGCGGCTGCTTTTACAATATCTACACCTTCAATTGCCATTTTGTTCCTCCTAAACGAGTTTTTTGGATTTTATATTTAATTCGAGATCAACCACAATTATACGACAAAGATCAAGACCAGGGCGACGACCAGCGAATAAATCCCTGTGGATTCGGCAACCGCCTGGCCCACCAGCATCACTCTTGTTAGATCTGCAATATGTTTTTGATTCCGCGCGATCCATGCCACGGCACTGCGGCCGGCAAAACCTTCTCCGATTGCAGGGCCGATGGCGCCGATCCCCATACACAGACCGGCTGCAAGCAACGCCATCGGGGGGGCAAGCAAATCGGTTGTCGGGAAAGATTTGAACATCAGAATAAAGCTGACCAAAAGTGCATAGATGGCCGTTGTCTGGGTAACCGCCTGTCCCAGCAGCATGACATTTGTCACCGGTGTAGCGGTTAAGGGCTGTCTGGCAACGCCATCACAACTGGCTTCCGCCACAAGGCCTCCCCCCAGACCGGAGCCGATGGCGCCTAAACCCGACGAAATTCCGGCACCCAAAATAGCGGCCCAGGTGGGCGACACCGGACGCACGGAAAAATCTGTAAATAACAGAATAAAGGATACCACCAGTGAAAAGATGGCCGGCGTCTGACATACCGCCGAACCGATGAGCATATTTGTCGTTAAACGTCCGGTGACTTCCGGCTGCCGGGCCATGCCTTTACAGGCTGCTCCGGCAGGAAACCCTGACCCCACACCGGAGCCGATGGCTCCGAGACCCATGCACAAGCCTGCCGCTATCAGTACATACGGCGTCAGCGTATGCGCAGGAAATTTGGTAAACAGCAGCATCATTGCGATGACCAGGGCAAAAATAGACGCAGACTCGGCAATGGCTTGCCCAACCAGCATGGATTTAAAAATATCGCCGGACAATTTAGGGTTGCGGCCGATGGCCTCGTTGGCACTTGCTGCTGTATATCCCTCACCAATAGCTGCTCCGATGGCCCCGAATCCCATGGCCATTCCGCCTCCGGTGAAAGCAGCTACCTTAATCCAAGTTTGAATGTCGTATGCCATAAATTAATTTACCTGAACCGCAATATATACCACCGTCAACATGGTAAATACAAACGCCTGAATCGTTCCGACGAACATCCCGAAAAAAGCATTCAAAAAAGGTGGCGTAATAATGCTGTAAGTCAGATAGGAAACCACCAGTATGATAATCGCGCCGCCCATAATGTTGCCAAAAAGACGAAAAGAAATGGAAATTACTTTGGCAAGCTCTCCGATGATATTCAACGGCGCCATGATGAACATCGGTTCGCAGTAATCTTTTAGATAAGTTTTTAACCCCTTTGCCTTAATCCCTGCATAATGTGCAATAAAGAATCCCATGAGTCCAAGACTTAACGGCGTATTAAGGTCCTTGGTCGGTTCTTCAAGGTGGGGAATGATGCCCAGCCAGTTGGAAAGTAGCAGAAACATGAACAGGGCACATATCAGCGGTGCGTAAGTCTTGGAAAGCTCCTTTCCCAGCGCATCTTCGGTCAGGGCATACAGATGTTCAACAAAAAGTTCTCCGACGATCTGCAACGGCCCGGGAAGCCGACTCTTTTTTTGGGTTGCAAAAAATCCAAAGCAAAGGAGTGCAAAGAAAACGATCCAGGTCATCACAATGACTTCAACGTTCAACGTTATATCGTGCCCAAAGAACGGAATGATAAGTTGGTGTATTTTACCGAGATCTTCCATATTACGCCTAGACCTGTTTTCTCCGAATAGAGTTTATGAAACTTAAAAAATGGTCCGTCAGAATAAACAGTTGGACCATAAAAATTCCGAAAATTACAGAAATGAGGTTGTATTGATCGAATTTAATGGCGATGATCAACGGCACCGCCAAAAGGATATATCTCGAACATATTGAAATTATGGAAAAAATGAAGGTTTTATTTTTAGATTGGCCGATTCGAAATGGAATCATTTCGCCCATTATAATAAAATTGACAATACTGAAAACCGTTCCGAGAATCAGACCTTTGCCCACAGGTTTCTGGCCGGCCATAATAAACAAAAAGCCAACAAAGATGGCTCCGATAATGGCCCTGGAACAATATTTTTTTTGTGTTTCCCTAAGCGATTCCATTGTCGGAATTGTTATCTTTTTCCTTGATTTCGGTAACTTCAAGAATCTGGCGATAAACGACGATCCCTCCGCCGATAACCCCCAAAACCGTAAAAATGGCGACAAATATTCCTTTGGTCCCTAAAAATTTATCGAGGTACCGGCCGATAAAAAAACAAAAAAAAATACAACCGACCATGGTCAGGCCGAGTTGCGTAATTATGGAAAGGTTTTCAATCCACGGCCGATTTTTTTTATAGTTAAAAGGCATTTTATACAGCGCACCCTGTCTCACCATAATTGATTGATTTGTTAAATTTTTTCTCCGATGAACAGGTTGTGCACATTTTAAACCGTAAGTCTGATAGCAGATAATATTCTATACTGTCAAGCAGATATGTAAAATTTATTGTGGTCTTTTTCTATTTTCAAAAAGAAAAATGTATTATTGCATAAACTTATTTTGTAATATATTCTAACCCTCGCAGTATCCTATGGGGGAATCGACATATGGCAATATCGAATACACAGAAATTGCGCCGCTTTTATGATCAGTTTGTCGGCGATGACAATGTTCTCGTTGTTATTAATGCCGATCCGGATGCCATTGCCAGCGCAATGGCGGTTAAAAGACTGCTCTGGCGCAAAGTGTCCAGTGTAACCATCTCCAATATCAACATCATTAAACGTCCGGACAATATCGCCATGATCCGGCTCTTGGGCGTCGATATCGTCCCAATTAAAGATGTTGTCCAAGATCGCTTCACCCGGTTTGTAATTGTCGATTCTCAGCCGGAGCATCATGAAACGTTTAAGTGTTTCCCGCCGGATGTAATTGTGGATCATCATCCTGATACGGGCGTCCAGGCGCCTTTTGTGGATATCCGAACTAAATACGGCGCTACGGCCAGTATAATGACCGAATATTTAAGGGCGGCGAAAATTAAGCCTTCCGC
>Ga0307376_10003970_pt1 | contig 13683 bp, 29 predicted proteins | sample TR2MG_FD_202536 | JGI IMG/M metagenome (GOLD analysis project Ga0307376, IMG submission 202536) | Soil microbial communities from Risofladan, Vaasa, Finland - TR-2 | ecosystem: Environmental > Terrestrial > Soil > Coastal area > Acid sulfate soil | place: Finland: Risofladan, Vaasa | collected...
TCTATCGCCCCTTGAATGGGTGGTCCCTCATAGGCTATCGGGATACCAAGTTTGGTCTTACCATAAGAAATCAGCTCGGCTTGACCTGATAGGTAAACCTCGGCTAATTGACCGCCTATATCTGCTTCAAGTTTATCATCAAAGGTAGCTAGTATGGGGTCGAGTATATTATCTGTATCAGAACTTAAGGGCATCTTCCCCTAACCTCCGTTTGATATACTCCATCTGACTAGGGTGCACCAAAACCTTAATCCCCGTATGACTAATAAGCCAATACAATTCTTCATTAGGGATACCAGAGGCAAGGATATAGCTAGGTTCTTGTGGCTTACACATTTCCTTATATCCAGCTTCCAATATCTCCTTGGTTAATATGCCGCCACCCATCTCTTCAGTCATATCACTCCTTTACATACCTATTATAAATCGCCGACAACTTTGAATAAGGAAACGCATCTTCTAGCTTATCGAAGTATTTACTTAGGTTTCTTTGTAGCTCTTTTCTTCGCTTTAGGTTTGCGCTTGAGTTGGGGTTTGCTGGTATCTGCGCTTCCAAGATTTGTATTACCTCGTTCAGTTCCGCTATCATCTATCTCCTTCGTTTCTTGGCACTCACACTCAACCATTATCGTGCCAGATTCATACTCGATAAACCCTTTGCCTTCGCACTTTTCACATTTCATTATTTACTCCTTATTACAATCTTTCCAAATATAATACAAGACCAAGCCATACCATATTTAGTATTGAAGCGCCGCCACCATACTATATCTAGTTGTCTTTGGGAATTATAGAACTGAATGTCGCAACTCCACGCATCCTTGTGAAAGAACAGCGTCCAGCCAAATAGTCGGATATTATATCTCGTATATGGCAAGCCGGGGTAATACTTAATAGACCCCTCAACGATGTCCATTCTTGCTTAGAACCTCTCTAAACTGTTTTAATGCTCTAGTTAAAGCAACTTCGGGATTTGACTTGGCTTCTTGGGTCAGTGCATCCAACGCCTCGGCAGGGTCATTCACCCCTAATGTCATTAACGCTATCTGCTTGACATCTTCCGAGTCACCTAGTTCTGGCATGACCCCAAGTATCCCGACAATAGCCTGTGCTGCTAAAGCTACATCTTCAGGTGCTATATTGGGGAAGTCTCTGTCAACATACCATTTATCTTCTTTGATGTTATTATGGGCCAGAACCACCTCATCTATATCCTGATAAGTGTCTTCCCACACCTTCTGATAAGACTGAAACATCTTCATCATCGGGAGTTCGACTGTCTTTGCTGTGGCCAGATTACCTATAGATATGTCCCCGAAATACTGTTCAGGAATACCGACAGCAGAGGAAATCATTAGCTTAATCATCCTGCCATCTTGATAAGCAGCCGAAGCGCCGGTTTCTGTCTTGATCGGCGTGGTATCTACACCTAGATTCTCAACTAACTGAGAGCCCGCCGGCACATCAACTCCGTGTGTTTTAGCCTTGATTGCGTTTACATCTGCCTGACCGCCTTTGACTTTAGACTTCCACGCGAACTTAGCCAAGGCTAACATAATCGCTATTCTCGAACTTAAGAATTTGGTGTGATACTTCATCCAAACAAGGGCAGGTAACAATAATGGATTCCCTCTTTGGGTGATGGTGTTGTATGTCAGATGGTAAACTAAAGCACTGTCTGATTCTGCCGTGACAGTTGCCCCTGCAGCATCCAGTGCGGATTCATTCTTGATGTTGGTTGTAGACCTGTAAATGGTATTATGTAGCTTACTCTGTGTGTCTGTCCATTGCCTTCGGTAGAATTTAACATTCTCCTTATCGTCCGGGTCGGTTATAATCTCTGTTATCTCTAATGGGTCAATCCACCTTATCTTTGCTTCTCCTTTTGAACCAAGGAATATAGCAAAGAATATCTCGCCGTCTATTAAGAGTTTATCAGATGACTTGCGTTGTCCCCTAGCGGATAACACAGCTTGATTAGCTTTGTTATTCCAGAAAGACTCTAATGCTTTCTTAGCGGGTTCATCTTCAGTGTCCCACACCATCCCAGAGCCGAATGTGTAGTCAGTCCATAACCTAATCGCTTGTTTCCCCATAGGGTCTTTGGTTGAGTATAAACGGGATAATTGGAGATTAGTCACACGTTCCGCTGGCGTGATAACATCGTATGTCGTACCAGAAAGACTAATCCATCCGGCGTCCTCTAAGGCAAGGTCATCCTCTACACTTTGAGTAGCTTCCCTTATCAGAATCTCAAGTTCGTCCCTTGGTGATAATTCTATTAGTCGAGTTTCTTGTTCTTTCATTCTTCCTCTACCAGTATCATCTCAGTTCCAACTCCTTTACTGCTTCCATAGTATCGTAGATTATTATCTTCTCTTCTGGTTCGGGCTCGGTGAGCATGAGTTCCGTTACTGCCCATACCAAGGCATCAACACGATTGGGTGATTCCCTAGTTGCTCCAGGTATCCACTCGCACATCTCATCTTCAAGTTGGGGGAACTCGCCAACGTGGTGCATCCTACCCTGTTCGTATAAGGCAACTACCGGCTCTGCCCTTACCGCTTTACCTCGGCTGGCATGAACATGTTTATAACTGGCATTTTGCCCCCTTGATTTGGCGGCTTGCATTATGGTATTCTCAACCATATCGCCACCGAAGTTAGCTTCCCCTACTATCCTATCAGCCTTATTCCGATTATACCCGGTAAGCACCGCCTCGGCCCATCCATCAGGAGAAGCGTGAAGGCTGCGGTCTTCTAATACAAAACCATGTTCCTGTCCGTTTATATTAGCAATACCAGCTACGACAATGCCACATTCGGTAACACCGCCTGGAGGGTCTACCCCTACAACTACCCTTATTAAGTCAGGGCATTGTGTAGTCCTGTTATCATCAATAAGAGGGCGCTTCCATAATGCATTAGGATTATCGTCAAGGACTTCCCCTGCTAATTCCTGCCGCCCTAATCTAGTGCCCTCATATCTGTCTAGGATGTATTTCAAGAACGTAGGGGCTAGATTGTCCTTGTTGTCTAATGTGTGGCCTCTAGTGATAGCTACCCTTTCATCCTTGAGTAAGTTTTTAACGATCTTAATTGGCCTGGGGGTTGTTGCGACAATTGCTTGTGGGTTATCGCCTATCCTGAGACCGAGCATCAAGTTATCCCATGTCTCTTGCGGATATTTAAACTTGCTTAATTCATCCACTGAGGCCTTGGCATGTTGCGGACCCCTTAATTGGTCGGGCTCATCCCCGGAGTAAACAATCCCCACAACTCCATTGGGCCATGTCAGGCGTCTCTTGGATGGCTCATATTCGGGATAAAACCATGGAGGGCTTATGTTCAAGATGGCCGAATCGCCTAACTCGATTATGGTGTCCCGGACATCGGCCTTGGTCTGCCCAATTAGTGCTATTGGGTTATATCCTTCATTCGCCCACTTTATAACAAGTTCATTGGCTGTGCGGGTTTTACCAAATCCACGTCCTGAAAGGATTAACCATATATACCAATTCCAATCAGGGGGGAGTTGTTTGGGTCTAGCCCAGAACGTCCAATCATAAAGAAGTTTAGTCGCTTCTTCATCCGTTAGGTCCTGTATCGCTTTCAACCTCTCCTGCTCTGGCAGCAAGGCGATTGATGATGCCAAGGAGTTTTTCTTTGGGGTCTCCAACATTTACTTGCATCGCTCCTATATTGTAAGTGTTCCCAGAAGGAGGGGCGTCAGAATATATCTTGTCCATCTTGTTCAGTAGGTCAATGGCCTGTGTAGTGCTGTGTAGCTTGACCTTAGTAACTAACGCAGCGCCGGAGCCGTCTTTGTCATATTCAGTCCGGGAAGTTATCTCCGATATAGCCCTAGTATTGGGTGACTTCTTATCTATATTAAGATACCCTCCGTCAGCTCCTACTTCTTGGTAGTCTATTAAGTTACCCCTGGCTATCTCGGTTAGTATCCGCTGCCTCTCTTGAACTGTAGCGATTGAGTCGTCTTCGGCTTTCTTGTTTAGCTCATCAAGGCGACTTGATATTCTAGCATTATCTAGCAGCCTATAAGCCGTACAAGTTACCGATTTAGGGGAATAGCCAGCCATCACAGCCGACTGCATCGCATCCCTAGTTTTGAAATATTCAGTACAGAATGTTTCTTGCTTCTGTGTTAGTTTCATCTTCCTTGCCTAAAAGACTGATGGCACACTTACCACGCTTGTATCAAAGGTGAATGTTCCCGTAGGGGATTCTTTCGCCATCTTCCATATAGCTTCTAACATAGCATCAGCGCCGACTTCCTTGTTAGTATAATCCCTACACTCTAGACACCCATCGCCGCTACATGGATGTTCTCCCAGCTTTAGCCATCCTTCAGGTCTATACATCGTTTCACTCCTTTAATAAGAAAGCCCGATATTTCTACCGAGCTCTTTGCCAGCTAGTAGCCAGAAAGATTCAATCACTACTAGCTACATAGTTTCGCTATTATCTCAAGCTTCTGTCCCTTTCGGGTAGCTGGCTTCTCATAGCTTACGCTTATTATATCATAAACTATTTATTAGGATTTGTCAAGTTTTATTTTTATTTAAGGCTAAAACGGATTTAATAGTGGTTTTTACATCCCTTTGTCAAGTAATTATACGACATTTTTGTCGTATTTTTTCTGTAAAAACTTCCTGTCCCTTAGCCACTTTCCGAAACTCATCCTCTTTCGTCTCCATCCCTTAATATACATCAAGGCAGACTTTGATTCATCGCTTAATTCTAAACCAGCTAGTATCTCAGCCTTGAGTAATTTCCCTGAAGTCCCGGTGCGCACTCTCCTGTATTCAATCTCGGCTAGGATTCCTATAGGTTTGACAAAGTTGGCTTCATTCGCATAACGTCTTTTCCCACCTCCTGCGTAGTTTGATATTTCGGGGTTTGGGGGCCAACTACCACTCTCAAATATCTCAGCGTTCTCGATAATAAATATAACCTGATATGGGCAGAAGCGTATCTCGGAATATGTATAAAATTCCTTTCCGTTACACCCTTTATAAGACTTACAATCCCGGCAATCATCGCTCATAACTCTACTTCATTGAAACCAGCTTGTATCTTTCTTTCTACTGTGACAATGGTGTCGTTCTTGCTTCCTCCATGTGGGACTAATAGTATTTCCAGCATTTCAAAACCTCTGCCCTTGCCTATACCCTGAGAAGTCCATCCGCAACAAATAGCAAGCCCATCTGATTTAACGACCCTGGCGATTTCATTCTTAATGTTCCCCCAGTATTTCATACTCGTAGGCTTCACGTTTAATTTGTCCATTCCTATTCCGTTATAACATTCTTTAGCCTGTGTAATGGAATACGGTGGGTCAAATAAGACACCGTTAAAGTAGTTTGGGCTTAATGCCTTCATAAACTCCAGTGCGTCAATATTATATTTAGCTTCCATATTTTCATTAAGGTCATTAGTGATTTCCGCAGGACTTGTCATTCCGGCAAACGGGTCTACCCATCCCTTACCATCACCCACATACCTAGCCAGTAATTCAGCAATAGGCTTGATAGTGAATGTCCACTTGTTAGGCATAGCCCATACTCTTTTAATCTTCATTTTGCCACTTTGGTAAAACTGTGAATTATCCAAATTAATCCGCATATAGTAATTACACAAGCAGTGCTGAATTCGGCACAAATTATCCACCTGACGGGCTCGTTATAATAAACACTACCATCTTTTATTATCAGAAAGAAGGTGTATGCCCAGGTGCCAGCACAGTAAGTAAGAAAGGTCAAAAGTAATACCTTTATAAATATCATTTAATCTCCTCTAACATGTCAAGGGCTTCTTCTATAAAAGAACACAACTCATCAACTTTGTCGTGGGGCATTGAACGGTTGTAATTTTCTATAACTCCGTGTATAACCAGAAGTCTTTGAGTTCGCATATCTAAATCGGGGTCAATGTATATATTTATGTTGGCAACGGTAAGTTCCCCGCCTGTTAAATCTGTGGGCATATCCCTGTCGGTAAAGACCTTGATATTCATTTATGCCTCCACCAATGCTTAATAAAATGTCTTAATCTCCACGCAAGAAGTCCCATAACTCCCAAAGCCCCGATACATTGAACACACTGAAAACAACCACATGGTAATATCATTTCTCCACCCACCCAAACATTTCTCTTACTTTGCCCATTAAGTTTAGAGCTTGTTTAATATCCAGATGATGCCTGATTATCTCACTCTTTAAGAACTTTTTAAACGCCCGGGCTTCTTCCTTGTTCATAGTTTCGATGATTACCTTGTTATCTTCATTAAAGTCCATTCTTCACCTCTATGTCATCTATATTGTAATAAATAGGCATGCCCATTCTCTTTGCCATCTCAACCTCACGATGAACGCCTGAATCATCCCACGATGGTGCGTTAGCTACAAATAAAGCATCACAAGAATATATCCACTCCGATACTAAACTTAACCATACGTCCTCATCGGGACTTTGTGACCATCCCGTATGTATAAAATGCCACAGGTTGGGAACGAATGGGTTATGCCCTTTCAGTATCAACTTCCTGCCAACCTCGATAGATTTGAAAGCATTGAGTTCACATTCCTGCTCGCTCAACCCGTGTCTCCTGCCGTAAGTATGCGCTACATAAATTTTCATCTTCCCTCCTTACAATGTTACCGACTTTGCTGTTTTCTCTAATGTTATCTTGCCTTTATCAGGCTCTATAATAATACGAGGACACCCCATCTTACTAGGGGGAGAACCGTATCTTTCAAGATAGCTTGGCGGGGCATCCTGTTTATAAGCTAATAACCAGGCGCCGGTCATTGTGGCTATCGAATCAAAAGCCTTCAGCCTTCCCTTGACAAGCCCCATCCTTTGAGGTATATCGGGGGATTCTTGACCGTGTAAATGACCCATTAAGTTTATGGAGGCAGTAGGGAATGACTGGCTCATACGAAGCACAGCCAATGCTCTGGCTCCCGATGTTCTGGCAGACCCTTCTCCATGCCTTGCGTGTATGAGTATATCGTGATGTTCAGCAGAGTTTTCCCTTTGGAATTTGAGATTAACTAAACATTGCACGCCGGCATAAGGCACTTTGAATTTGGCATTGGCCCGTTTAAGGAGTTCTTTTATAAAGTTGTAGTGATTATATTTCCGTATCCCGTCATCGTGATTCCCCTCAATTAGTCCCAGACACTTATTCCAGATAGGACTAAAGATTCTATCAACCCTGTCAAGGGTGGCTGGTCCTATGTTGTCTACATTACCCCTCATCCATACAGGTAGTTTAGTGTCCATATCATCCAGTAACCATGGAGCCAGAATTCGGGCATCCCATCTTTTTAAGTCTGCCGATGTGATACAATCCCCATAATCCCCCATCCCTAACCAGAGAGCCTTTGAATCAGTCCTTATCTCTGCTACCTTCTCCTCGATTAAACTTTCATCACAATGGATAGCACCAAGATGTAGGTCTCCTAAAGGGTATAATCTGAACTTGTCCGGTCTCTTGTAAATGATTATTTTCTCGATTACTTCCATTTCTTCTCCTTTAAGAACTCATACCTATTGCCATGTATTTCTTACGCATCCACTCCTCAAATGACGGGAAGAGTTTATCAATATCAGGTGTCTTCATTATTCCTCCATTGGTCTAGTATTTAATCTCCATTATCGTGTTGTTGGCTACCTACTCTGATGTTCTATCCAATGTAAAAGCTGTGTAACAAGAACTACTGGGGAAACCATTGCTAATATCACTGTATAGACGAAGAACATCGGCACTTGGTATGGATAAGCCTTTTCAGCTTTCTCCCAAACATAATCCGCTATCCTTGGGTGTAGTATATAAGTCAATAAAATAACTACCATACCGACTACAAAGTATAAGAGTATTATGCCATTCATTTACTTATCTCCTTTACCTGCCATAATGCCCAGAATAGAGCTAGGGCAGGGTCTTTGCACTCGTAAGGATATTCATCGTTGTCTAGTATTACATCACATTCAACTAAATCAGTTATATTTGAACCCTGCCAATGAAATTCTATGTCTTTAAGGGTGTTATCTTCTGACAAGCCTCTTGCCTTTGGCACAGCATACTTGAATAGGTTGTTGAGGTCTATGGGCAAAGTCTCAAAGTGTGTGGCACCGCTGGACTCAACAATACATACTTGATGGTCTTTTACAAAATGCTCCCAGAACTCCTTTATCTGCTCCTGTGTTGGTTTCATTCTATCCTCCTTCTTTTAGATTTCCCTAATTCCATGCTTTGCTGAATGGCACTTACCGCATAACAAAACACAATTTGTTATATCTACCGGGCTACCACCCTGACTTCTGAATTTAATCTCGTGCTTGGCACTGCGCCAGCCTAATGGTTTCTTGCATTCAGCACACAGACCATCTTGCTTCTCATAGAGTAACAATGCTAGTTCCTTCTCAAGTTTGATTTGCTTCCGTCTCTTATCACTAATCTGTTTCAAGTATCTCCTCCAATTCTTGTATTGAACGAATCACGTGATACTCGGTGCCTTGAGCCTCTATACTATCCTGAAAATCCTTTTGTGCTTGTGATTGTTTGCCCTTATCACCCTTGAGTTCAAGGAAGATAATCTCCGGAGCTATTACCTGCGGGGCATTACGAAAGTATTGCCTTGTTCGTATCACCATAAAGTCAGCAGTTCCTTCTCGGCACAACTCTACACGGTAGGTCTTATCACCACGCTTTACTAAGACAGAGCCACTATTAAGTCTGTCAAAGTAGAGCTTCCCTTGATTCATTAAATATGTTAGATAGTTAGCAATGCATCGCTGTAAATCTGCCTCTCGCATCTCTTGCCCTCCCATTACTATGAAACTTATAATGTGTTGCCATTAGCAGTTCCTCTAGGTTATCAGGTCTATCATCTTGTTTGTTCTCAATACTACCAATGGGATACCTAGTTCCCCTATGGTGTGGGATTGCCCCTTCCACTAGAAGTCTACCAAGTGTTTTTTCCAAAACCAACCTGGCTCTACTAACATAGCCATTGGCATAAGCGTTAGGATGGTTAGGTATTCTAACCAAAATATAACCCATAGGATGTATTCTAACCCCTCCCTTCCAATACCTATTACTAGAACCACAACTACGCCGTAAGGCTTTATCGCGACAACTTCGGCAAGTAGGATTTCTAGCCTCGCCCCGATGGAGTATTACCCACCTTTCTTGCCTACATAGCACACACGCAGACCACACATAGTGCAATCGTCCCTTATACCCGATTTCAAATGCTTTTTTAACCTCACCTAATTGTGACATAGTACACCTCCTATGGTTATTATACCATAAAACCCATTAGATTACAAGTCAGCTTCTTTCATTTCGACTCCTTGCTGTGGGTTATTAGAAACCACGCAATTCTCAATCTATTTCTAAAAGGCAGTTCTAGTATATCACCATAAAACTCCCGCCAATTCCGCCTCATAACCTGTCGTATCTTCTTGGAAATCCTACCGTTCATCTATCCTCCTTATAACTCTATATCACTCTCTGCTGGTTTAATATTAACTATCATAAATGTTCTATTGGGGTGCTTTGTCTCTAACATCTTTTTGGCTATTTTCACCCTTGATTTATACATAGAGTATTCGTTCGCCTCTATCGTATCTTTCATTCTGACGTTAAAATGCCCATATCCTAAGTCGTATATTATCTGATACCTCTTATTCATACACCCTCTCTATACTACTAAACATTGAACCGGTATGGATTATATCAAACTTGTATTTGGTTTCATTGGGGTTTTCGTTTTCCCAGTCTTTAGCTTTCAACACTTTTAGTTTCCCAAAATCCATCGCCAGATATAAGTCGCTATCACCCCTCAAGGCAGGACCGCCGTAAGCATCGTCTCTGCCCGGGGGCTTCTGTAGTGCCACTACCGCAACGCCTCTGTGCAATGCCCTCTTAATCCTTTTAAGGTATGGTTTCATCTTGAAGTATTCAGCATCGCTATTCACATCGAGGTAGTCAATAATATTTAACCCGTCTGGCCTAATAACCTCATGGTAATTGTCATACCTATCCCAAATCTTGAACTTCATTTTCCCTTCTCCATTTCTTAATTCATACCACTGCTCGAATGGTATCATTCTTCTCTTGAGTGCCACTGCTGACAACTCACTGGTGAAGTAATGGGTATCAAAATCATCCATATTTCTTAACATCAGGTTTAACAAGAATGTCGTCTTGCCAGCATTGCTTACTCCGGCCACCACGATTAACCCCCTGGGTGGAATGTTGATGTTGTTCTCAAACGGGAACCCGTTGCCTGATTCGGCGTCATAAGGGAACTTTATCCTATATACATCATCCGGGTCGGCATCATCCCAGCCTATCTCTTCAAGTGTTCTATCTATAAGTTTGAATGCCTTGTTGTTCTTTTCGAGCTTCGGCTCTACCATCTCCTTGTAGTCGTGAAAAAGCTTTCGAGACACAGACCGCCTTATCTCAGGCAAGTCCCATTGAAAGTAGATACATATATCGGTATGGGTGAACCATTCGTTCTCTTTGAACGGATACCAGTCTGCCTCTATCCTTGAGGCTACTTTCCTATAGGTATCTTCAGTCATTCCTTACTCCATTGTATAGCATTGTTTAACATTGTATAGGGCTGAACTTTTTGTATAAGGATTGTATAGACCATTGTATAAGCTCCGAGGCTAGTCGTAGATTTTTCAGGCATGTTGGCATATTTATACAATGATTCCTATTAACAGTTAAATAATATATAGTAGGGGGGAGGGGAGGAGGCGTCTTATAAAACATTCTTTGTAACCTTCCTTTCAGCATCCCTTTTAGCATTAACCTTATTCTCCAGGTGTATAAATCTTCCCTCTAGTTGTTGTAGCCTGTAAGAGAGTCTATGCTCCGGTGGTATTATAGGCAATGGTAGTTCCTCTTCAAAGAGTTCTAGCGCCGGTAAGTAATGAGTATAGCCCGGATGAAACCTACCGACAGAGCCTATTATACAAAAGGGTTGCGTGTAGTCTTCATTCATCTTCTTATCCCTCTCCCCAAGTTACTATTCTGTAGGGTATATCATTAGCAGGCTTAATTTCTATGGGTTCTTTCTTCTCCTGCGTTGGTTCTGCCATTTCAACCTCCTTCTACTGTTGCCCTAGTGGGGCAAAGTTTCTGACTAACCCTTACGAGCCATCCTTCACCCCACTACTTGCTGGGAATAAAGGACTTTCAGCGGCTATTATAGGTACTGCCTAGACAGTATCCTTAGAGAAGGCATAGGGTAATATATTGTCCCCCACGCCACATCGCCGCTTCGCTCTCACTTCAATGCTTTTAGCGAGTACGCCACCCCACTACTTGCTGGGAATAAAGGACTTTCAGCGGCTATTATAGGTACTGCCTAGACAGTATCCTTAGATGTGCCAGCTAGTAGACTACCAAGCCTCATGAACTTCAGCCTTATGTACTACTCCACTGTTCATATCTAGCCCTTTCGGGTAGCTGGCAATTCTTGCTGGCTGTAACACGCTCATTACTAATTAAGGCTGCTCACTCTTGCATCCACCAGCAATCTTATTAAGGTTCTTTATCTTTAACTACTACTCCGTTTTCTATGTATGATTCAAATAACTTAGCAACAGTTAAAACTGTATAAGAAGTAACCTTGTCACCGGCGTTTAATTTGGCGATGCTCCAATCCTTCGCAACGTCAAGTGCCTTCTGCCTTTCTATGCTCTTGCGTGTCCACCTTTCCCTTTCAGCCCATTCCTCCTTGGACATTTCGCCCCCTGATGGTGGGCTAGTTTTCGCGGGGGAGTCATCCTTTGGCTCATTACACCAGGCCCCTGTGGGCTCACCATCCTCATCTACTACAGGATGTGAGTACCAAAACTTACCATCCTTACCCTTTCGCTTAAATTCTTGTTGATGTTCCTTACACCAATGTTCAGCCATTATTCCCTCCTTACTAACCATATATCAAGTAATACTAACTCAGTCTTACACATATCACACTTACCCTTTCTTTGGGTTGTTGCCAGACATTTGGGACACACGTAGGTTTTATCTGACATCTAACTCCACTCTATTCCTTGAAGGTCAGTAGCAATAGTAGCTTGCGGTTCTTCTAAGACGGTAACAAATGGCAAACTACTTGTCTTGGCTATCTTCTCGAATGAGCCGGTGTCGAGCTTGAGTGCTAACTTGTGCTCTAGTGCCCAATCCATAGCTTCTTTAGCTTCGTAACTAAGGCGTGTCATCACCCGGATACCGATACCAGCAAGCGGTGTTTTATTCCCCGTTTCTTGATAGGCTTGGAGAGTTAGCTCGCGTAGTAATTGCTCAGATTCCTCACATTGAACCTTTGTCAATTCACTCTCTTCAAACAATGCGTGATTCGTAACTTCCCATATTGCCCGTGCTGATTGTAATTTGTGACTTGCCTCATCTGCTTTCCGCCTTGCTTCCACCACAAGATTGATTTGTTCACCGAGTTGCTTTTCTTCCATTTTAATATCTCCTTTATATATTCCATTCTTTCTTTTTGTTTTTCAATACTTCACAACAGTGCATATCTATAAATGTCATTATATCATCTCGCTGCTCTATCCACTCCACCACTAACCTTATCCCTTCTTGCCTCCCCTCATCAAAGCCCGATTTCTTAGCACCCATTACCTTGTCCCAGATTCCGTCTTGGGCTTCTCTATGCCCTGCCTTGAAGGATATTTCAGCTTGTCTTGTAGCAATCTCTCTATATGAAGGATAAAAAAGCCCAGTATAACTAGGTTGTTCACAGTTACCTAGCTCTTCATCATTCATCACTGTATCTTCAGCTTTCATTTTAATACCTCCTGTAACTCCTGTATATATTACTAGCTAACCAGCCAATCCAGAAGCACAACCAACCTATAACCGCAACGTGTAACCATACTGGAATAAACATTACTTAACCTCCCTTAGTTGCTTCATCTGCTCAAGGAAAAGAGCGGCATATTTTTTTCTTGTTCTTACTTGGGAAGCAAGACACCACTTGCCCCATACGGAATTGTCTTCAACGCAATCCCCGAATTTCTTTGCGTAAGGACAGCGCTCGCATATAACAGTAGTTAATTCGCAGAGAAAACACAGATTCTTGATTTTCGCACATTCCCCAAAATCATCTATGCCGCCATATTCTTTCCACCCAGGCCAATCCTCTTTCATCTTGCCCGTCTCTGCTAGAAAAACCCACAGCTCGATAGTCTTATCAATAGCTTCTCTTTCTGTCATTTCTCCTCCTCAATAAGTGCTTTAATAATCTCAGGTAATACCGTATGCGTGATAGACTCCCACCTTTTTATGGCCTCTTCTTCAGTCTCCTCAAAATCTATCATGAATTTTTCTACTGTCCCTTGAGCTGTAAGTGGTATCATTTTGAGCCCTCCATATACATATTAAAAAGCAACATTCTAAACTTAATATCTCTTTCCCGGACAGATTCCTCGAGCTGTTTAATCCTGAGTTCAGTTAAAAGTTTATCGCCGTCTTTCACCTTATCCTCCTTACTGATTCTTCTGCCTGAGTCCAGATTAAATTAGATAGACGTTTACGGGTTGATATTCTATTCCTTTGTCTCTGGTTTCTTTTTAATTCATACTTGGTCATAATCTCTGCTTCTAAACCATA
>Ga0307376_10003971_pt1 | contig 13683 bp, 26 predicted proteins | sample TR2MG_FD_202536 | JGI IMG/M metagenome (GOLD analysis project Ga0307376, IMG submission 202536) | Soil microbial communities from Risofladan, Vaasa, Finland - TR-2 | ecosystem: Environmental > Terrestrial > Soil > Coastal area > Acid sulfate soil | place: Finland: Risofladan, Vaasa | collected...
TTTATTCAAAACGAAATATTGAGATTTCAAAATTAGTTGATTTTATAATTGATAATTTAAATGGAATTCTTGAAACTAATAAAATACCAGATGATATAATATATTATGATCATCCTCAATTTGTAATGCCTTGGTCTTATTATAAAACTATAGATACATATATGAAAAAATATATAACCATAACCATAAATGGTCAGAACTGGCCTGTTACGATGGAAAATATTCTAGGAGATTTTAGATCAAAATTATGTCAAATGGGTTACCCTAAAAAATAAAAAATATGTTAGAAAAAATTAAATCAATTCAGTTTTCTTTACTTAAAAAAGATACAGATATTAATGAAGATAATCAGGCAGAGTTTTTAAAAGAAAAAACTGCATCTTTTAGGATTCCAGATGAATTTCCAAGAGATGAAGAATCTTTTAATTATTTAACTGAACATATGTTTAAATCTTTAATAAATAATATTTCAGAAGATATATATGATTATCTTGGGTTGTGGATTGAATACGATGAAATGACAGTTGATAATGCAATATCTATTGATACACTTAAAAATATTACAGAATATACTCCAGAAGGTGAAGTAAATGCAGTATATGAATTTTTTAAAATGACAGTATTAAATTATGATTCTCCATTAAATTTATCTTTAGAGAACTAACGGTCAACCGGGTGCCCTAGATTTGACCAACCTGAAGATAACTTGTAGTTTAAAGGCAAAACAATAGAATAGTTTTATTATGCAGGTTGGGATCCTGTCAAGTTATCTTTATTTAAATAAATATATAAAATAAAAGTATAACATGTTAGTTAAAGAGTCTTTGAATGATAATATTTACACCGGTGCAGTATGGACTGATGGGGAGGGTGATCATATGGTTTTAAGAGTAAATCCGGATGGATCAGTTTATGGTAGTGGAGATGATTTTGATTTTGATCGTCCTAATATTAAAGAAGCTTTAAGACAATTGAAACAATGGGGATATAGATACATAGGGACTGCGTCTGTTAATTATTGCAGATCAATAGGGCACGATTAAAAATAATGAAAGATATGAAAAAATTAGTTAAAGAATCAATGAGAGATTTTGAACCGGAAAAACCTGAGTATTATCCAGAGCGTGAAAATAATTATATTGATCAATATGAGCCGTGGAAAAAAACTCCAGAGACTAATGAAATAATGGAAAAAATGCTTGATGAATTTGAAAAAACAAATTCACTGGGGGAAGAGGTGGATTATGACACTGTTTGGTTAATTAAATGGGCATTATGGGTAGGATATAATTTTAAATAAAATAATTTATAAAATGAAAAAATTAGTTAAAGAATCATTAAACGATTTTCTTAATGAAGGAATTCTTATAAAAGATGAAAGAGAAATTGGTTTAGCAGCATCTGATGTAGATCCTAAAGAATTTTTGGTAGGAATTGAAGTTGAAAAAGAACATTCATCAAATTTAGCAGTACGTAAAATTATAACTCTTCAACATCTTTCAGATAATCCTAAATATTATAGTGAAGGTATGAAAAAGGGAATGTTTGAAGAACCTGCTGCTATTAATACTTATAAAAAATATTTTATTGATAAAGAAGAAGTCGCTGATGATATTGATCTTGGAATTGATAATAATGATGATGATGTAATTGATGATATGGAATTATAATGAAAAAATTATTACTTATAATATTTTTAATGTTTGTTTCTTGTGCTAAACAAGAAACAGCTATGATATTTACACCAATGGAAAGTGTATATCAGCCTGCATTGATTGTAGAAAAAGAAATTAAGCCTATTGAAATAGATACTCTTAGAGATCTTAAATTATATACAAATCCTACAGAAGTGATACAAGTTATTATTTTAGAGAATTATAAGAAAGAAAAATAATTTCATTAACCAACTAAGTTATAGTCGTTAAATTTTTAACGACTTTAGTGTTTTTATTAAAACCTTTTAGCGGTTTTATTATATAAAATTAAACACTTATGGAATATACTTTTGAAGGGATTACAATTTGTCAACATCCTGGTATAGAACAATATTTCCCACAAATAATCAACGATTTTAATAGAATTATAGAGTTGGGAACCTATTCCGGTGGGCTTAGTTTGTATTTACATAGAATAAAAAATGATAATACTGAATTAATTACATATGATTGTACTTTGAGGAATTATGCTGTTCCTGAAGAACAAGCTATAATAGATAGAAGATTTGGTAATTTTGCAGAAAAAGCATATCAAGAAGAAATAGGAAAATTAATATCGGATCCTCTTAAAAAAGTTTTGGTTTTATGTGATGGTGATGATAAAAATGTTGAATTAAATATTTTTTGTAAATATCTTAAAGAAGGTGATGTTATTATGACTCATGATTATGCTGAATCTGATGAAGATTGGCATAAACATACAGATCCTATTGGATGGTATTATTCATATGAACCCTTTGGATCATGTTATGATAAAATTAAAATAAGTATAGATGAGGGCTATATAGAAAAATATAAAATGTACGATGAATTTAAATCTGTTTTATGGGGAGCTTTTACAAAACCTATTAATTAAAAATTTATGAGATATATTGCCCATGTGCCTCTTGCCGGAGGATTTGCTATAGGAAATATGAATATTACAGGAGAACCACCTGTTGCTATTACATCATATACCCCATTTGAGGCCAACGACAATCTTTTACGAAGATATCTTTTACAGAAAAATTTCGACATACCATATTATCATATAGATAAAATGTCTGCTGACGATATAAATAATTTAGTTATAGACATTGGTAAAATAGATTTTGTAACCGCAGTTCCTCCTTGTTCTGGACTTTCACAAGCTGCACAACGTAAAGCAGGATCAAGAAGTACAGCACCTCCAAATGATTGGATGTATGATTCTGCTAATTTTATTCTTGAAAAAATTAAGCCTACAGTATATGCTTTTGAAAATGCACCAGGTCTTTATACTGGTGCAGGAGATGAAGTTCGTAAATTATTAATAACAATAGGTGAAAAACATGGATATTCAATAACATTTTATAAAACTAATACATTACGTCATGGGGTACCACAGTTTAGACCTAGAACATTTGCATTCTTTTATAAAGGACCTTATGCTCCAATACTTCATTCTTATAATAAACAGGCTCCGCATATAAAGGATTATTTGGCAGAAATTCCTAAGAATGCAACTCTTCAAAATGAATATGTACATAAGGAATGGGATATAACTAAATTTGAGATTTATAAGTATCTTAAGATGAAACATGGAGATAAATGGAGAGAAGAAATGCATAATTTTAGAACTCATTTAACTACATATGATTATCTTCAAAGAAAAAATTGGTTAATGGATTTTTTAGAATGGCAGAAAAAATTACCAGAAGATGAAAGATCTGAAATTGTGACTAAAAATGTTGAACATATTTTTAAAAAATCTGCTCAAGGAAAAGGAGCTCGTATAAATTATAGAGTGCTTGGAATAGATAAAGAATACATGTATGCAGTAATTGGTGAAGTAATGGGTAAACAAGTTCATCCAACTAAAGATAGAATAATGAATGTTAGAGAATTTATACATATGATGGGTTTGCCACATGATTATGAATTAGATGGACAAAGTGAATATGTTAAAATAACTCAAAATGTTCCAGTTTGTACGTGCGAAGATATGACTAAAGAAATAATAGAAATAATTAATGGGAATAGATCTTTTGCGAAAACTTCTGTATATATGCAAGATAATATAAATAATACTAACGCTAAATCTTTATTTTAATGATAGTAAAAATAAACTGTACATATAATGACCGTGGTCCTTGGTGTACAAATAAGAATATCAAAAGAGCATTTTTTGGTATAGTTGGTGCCAGAATGTGTCCATTGTACGAAATCTTTGGAGCAAAATGTGAATATCAAAATAAAAAAATAAACTTACTCTACCAAGTTTATGTAAATTTAGAAAAATAGAAAGTAAATTAAAACTATACACTCTAATACTTATAAAAATAAAAACATGTTAGAATCCAGATTAGTGAATACAAAAGATGGTAAAAAATATAAAGATGGATATTTTTTATCATTAGATGAACTTGCAAAACTTGTAAGAGATTTTCAAGTTGATTGTTTTGATGGTTTTGTAAGTAATGATAAAGCATACATAGAATCTTGGCTTAATAAACAATAATATGAAACTTATAATTTTAGAAGGCGGCGATCGTCTTGGCAAAAGCACATTAATTGAAGGACTTTGTAAGCATTTCAATTATGATAATATATCTATTCGACATTTTGGAAAACCACCTAAAAAATTAGATTCTAATCAAGTATTACTTTTTCAATTTATATGTTTTTCTAAAGAAGCAGAATTTATTGATGCTTTTAAGTTTATTGGTGCTGATAATTATTATGATAATATAATTATATGGAATCGATCACATCTTGGGGAATATGTTTATTCCCAAATGTTTAGAGGTGTAGATGGTGAAGAAATTAAAAATCAATTAACTCATTGGGAACATTTTAAATTATTACTTAATAATGAAGATATTGATATGCACTTAATTACGTTAACAGCTGATCCAGAATTCTTTTTAAGTAAAGAAGATGGTGAATCATTTTCAAAAAATTTAGAAGAAAAAACTAAAGAATTACAATTATTTAAAGAAGCACATGAATTTAGTTTAATTAAAAACAAACTTTTGATTAAAGTTGATAATAATGGAGAATTTAAATCTAAAGAAGAAATATTAAATGAAGTATTGAACTTTATAAAATAAAATTATGGAAAAGAATAGTAGAATTTTATATCCTTATGCAAATGTAATGGGAATATTTTTTCCTGAAGGAAAATTAGATGAGGGAGGAACGTGTCAATATTTCACATATCATATAAAGGATACAGAAAAAGAACAGGCACATTTAAATCTTGATTGTAAAAAATGTTACGAAGAAAAAATAGGATGTTTTTTAGAAAATTAGAAAATTATGGAAAAGAATAGTAAAATTTTAGTACTTGGACACAATGGTCTTGTTGGTTCAGCAATTATCAGGGAACTTAAAAAACAAGGATATGAAAATATTTTAATAAATGAAAGACAACCAGACAATAGATATGACCTTAGAGATCCAGTTGAAGTAAGTATGGTTTTTCATAACACACAACCAGAATATGTTTTTTTAGCAGCAGCAATGGTCGGCGGAATTGGAATGAATGATGAATATTCTGCTGATATGATACATAATAATTTAATGATACAGACTAATGTTATAGAAGCCTGTCATGTGCATCAAGTAAAGAAAATGATGTTTCTGGGTTCATCGTGTATTTATCCTAAATTTTGTCCGCAACCTATAAAAGAAAAATATCTTTTATCAGGTGAATTAGAATCCTCAAATATTGGATATGCGGTTGCCAAAATTGCTGGTTTAACTATGTGTAAAATGTATAGGAAACAATTTGGTGATAATTTTATATCTGTCATGCCTACTAATCTTTATGGCCCAGGTGATAATTTTCATTTAGAAAATTCTCATGTGTTACCAGCTTTAATTAGAAAATTTCATGATGCAAAAGAAAAAGGGCAGGATACAATTGTTTTGTGGGGTACCGGAACGCCTATGAGAGAATTTCTTTATATTGATGATTTAGCTGAAGGTTTAGTATTTTTAATGAATAAATATGAAGATGCTCAACATATTAATATTGGAACTGGTAAAGATGTTCATATAGCTGAATTAGCTGTAGGAATTTCAATGATAGTAGGTTATGAAGGCAAAATAATATGGGATGCAAGTAAACCAGATGGAACTCCAAGAAAATTATTAGATGTTTCAAAAATTAATAATTTAGGATGGGAAGCTAAAACATCTTTAAAAGATGGAATTAGAAAAACTTATGAATGGTTTTTAAATAATCAAGAAAATTTAAGAAAATAATATTATGAAATATAGATGGTGTATGAGAAGGTTTTGGAAGCCTTGGATGGTTCAGGATTTTAAAAGATTGTATTATAAAATATTTCATAAATGGAATATGATAGAATTGAATGATACTATGATGCCAAAAACAGGAAAAGGAAAGTATGTTTCTGTTTATAGAAAAGGGGATGTTATTCAAATAGTTGATGAAGAAGGTATTTATGACGAAATTCGAATAATCCCATATCAACCAAATCATGGAGTAATGATTGAACGACTAAAAGATGGAAAAGTTAAAGAAAGACATCATTTAGGTATAGATCAATTAAATAAAAATTTAATTTTCGCAAGTAATATTGAACAATTAACAAATAAAAAATAAACTTAAACAAAATCATTTTCAGGATAGTGAAAAAATATTTTAATACGAAGGAAAATGCACTTCGACATCTCGAATATAGGAAAGATTGTGCATATAAGCGTATTGAAGAAAATAATGATTTTATATTAGGCGATGGTTCATTTATATATCAAGATCATCGTAAAAAATGGATGGTATTTATGCAAATAATTACTAATTCAATGATGAATGATATTGAAAAAGCAAAAGATTTTCCTTATCAATCAATTCCACTTATTCCATTTACAGAAGAAGAAGAGTTTCAAAAAAAATATCATAATATTGAAAATTTAAAAGATAAATATAAAACTTTAGATGTTGAAGACTATAAAAATATTAAAGAATAAATTATGAAAACATATACTGGATTATATATAGGAAAAGTATTTAAAGATATTCTTAGTGATCTTTGGAATAAACCAGAGTATATAACTTGTCCAAGAGGAATGGAGGTTAGAGAAATTCGTGATTGTTGTATTTGTATTAAAAAACCTATGGAAAATTTAGGATTTCATGAACAACGAAGTTCTCCATTGAAATATATAGCCGCGGAAATTCTTTGGTATTTTAGTGGAACAAATGACCCCACATTTATAGAAAATTATGCTTCATTATGGAAAAAACTTCATAATGAAGATGATACAGTAAATAGTGCATATGGTAATTTAATTTTTCAAGAAAAAACGCCGACAGGTTTAACTCAATATCAATGGGTTATTGAATCTCTTAAAAAAGATAAAGATTCTCGTCAAGCATTTATGCATTTTAATAAGCCACCCCATCAATATCTTAATAATAAAGATCAAGTATGTACATTAAACGCAATATTTCATATAAGAGAAAATAAATTACACATGACTTTAACAATGAGAAGTAATGATATAATTTATGGATTTATGACAGACTGGGCATTTTTTAGTATTTTACAATATCAGGTTTATAATAGTTTAAAAGCGTATTATCCAAAACTTACTATAGGATCATATACACATATAAGTCATTCTATGCATGTATATGAAAGACATTATAGTATGTTAAGAAAAATGTTTGAAAAACCCTGGAATAATGGTTTTAAAACTGGATCCATACCTTTATCTAATACAAATATTGTAGATGAAACAGGAAAGATCAATAAAATATATTTTGAACTTTTAATGCCAATATTTTATGGAAAAAAACCAGATTTTAATAACATACCTAATACTAATAATGATTTATTAAATTGGTGTATAGAACAACTTAAAGAGGAGGATCATAGTGGTTGAACTTGAAGATAATTGGTATGAATCATTAAGCGAACCTGAAACTATAATACGATTAGGAATGCTTAAAAATACCCATGTTACTATTTCATCTGAAAAAATTAAAAAAATTAAACGATTTGCTATTGAATCAGAACCTTATCATAAAGATAGATTTATTTCTCGAACTCCAGAACAAAGAAGATATAGTATTTTTATTGGAAAATTAGGAGAAGAAATTGAATATGAAATTTTTAAACCATATTTTAATATATCTCCAGTTAGTTATGAAATTAAACGAGATGGAAAGGGTGATGGTGGAATAGATTTAACTATTAATGATATTAAAATTGATGTTAAAACAATTGATAAATCTCATAAAACAATGAGATTAATTCATGAATTAATAAGTGATTGGTATTCATTAATTGTATTAGATGATTCAAAAACAAATGAACCTACAGGAGGAACTTTTATTGGTACGCTTTTAAAAGAAGAGGTTTTAAAATATAAAGAATATAATAAACAATATGATTGTGAATTTGTACATAAACGATATTTCGAACAATTATATTCATGCTATATTAAAATTTAAAACTATTATCACAAATTAACATATAAAAATAAAACAATCATGAAAAAAGATTTATGCGAACTTGTAGTTATTATTGATGAATCTGGATCTATGGGTTCAGTAGTTAGTGATACAATTGGAGGATTTAATACATTCCTTAATACACATAAAAAACTTCCTGGGGAAGCAAAATTAACTCTTGTTAAATTTGATACATCATATAATATAGTTCATAATGGAACAAATATTAAAGATGTTGAAGCTCTTAATGAAAAAACATATTATCCAAGCGGAATGACTGCATTATTAGATGCTACAGGAAAAACTATAGACGAAGTAGGAAAAAGATTATCAAGTACTCCTATTGAAGAACGTCCAGAAAAAGTTATTGTGATGATAATAACAGATGGCGAAGAAAATAGCTCTAAAGAATATAAAAAGGATAAAATTAAAAAAATGATAGAGCATCAACAAGATAATTACAAATGGGAATTTGTTTTTATGGGTGCGGATCAAGATGCTTGGAGTAACGCTCAACATATGGGAATGAAAAATTATGTTAATTTTTCACAGGCAGATATGGGCAAAACTTTTAGAGGTATGGCTTATTACAGTTCAAATTCACGAATAAAAAGTGAAGATACATCATTAGATAATTTTCAATTATCCGAAGATGAATTAAATGAAAAATTAGATGAACTTACAAAGGATAAATAAATGTTAGATTGGACACACAAGAATGTATCTATTTGTGATATAAGAAAATTACATAAAGTATATGTTATAGGGGTAAATTTATACGTATCTGAATTTTCGCAAGATTTACAAGATAAAAAAAACTTGATATTATTTGTTAAAGATAATATTTTTGAAGAACGTATAAAAGGTTATTTTCTTAAAAATGATATGAATAATATATCCAGAGAAGATATTCTTAAAGTGTCTTGGAATATGTATATATCGCAAGGCTATCATATAAAATTAAATGAAAATGGTGAAGTAATTCAATTTCCCCATGATAAAGATAAATGGTATGTTTCATATTTAGAAGTGGCCGGTTTATTAGGTATGTTTTCATCAATTATAAAAGAAAAGGAATAAAATTATGAATAATCAAAGTACAAAATCATTATCTCCAAAAATTACTGCAGATATGATGAAAAGTTTTAAAACTTTAACATGCGATTGTGGTGGTATGCTATTTGAATCAGGAATGGTTCTTAAAAAAATATCTCCTCTAGTTTCTCCTTCTGGACAAGAAGAATTATATCCATTAGAAGTACTTATTTGTGTGGCATGTAAAAAAGTACCAAAAGAAGTTGATACCAGTAAAGTATTACCACCAGAAGTATTAGCAATAAAAAAAATAACTTAAATTAAAATTATGAATCAATATTTTAGGGCAACAGTAAAAGTATCCTTTGAGGATAAAAAGGGAAATGTAAAATATAAAAAGGAAAATTATATTGTATATGCAATAACACCCACAGATGTAGAAGTTAAAATGGCAGCAGAACTTGGTAATGAAGACTATGAAATTGTAGGTATAAACGTTACAAATATCGTAGACATTATAAAATAATAAAATGTTCTCTGATAACTAGATATGCTCATAATGATATATAAATAAAATAATATATCGTTATGAGCAATTTTAATAAAAATAAATTTACATTTTCTGAAACGTTTACTAATACTACAGGAAAAACGTCGGGATCTGGATTTATTGGAGTTATTTTAGGATTGATAGCTGGAGGATCTATTATTGCAACTATGGTAGGTTATTTTCTTCAAATACCTAACACAATTGAAGTAATGGGTGAATTACTTAAATTAGTTGCTGCGGCAACTTTATTACTTGGAGTAAGAAAAGTATCTGGACATCTTAGAAATAATAAAACAATTACACCGTCTATTCCTGAAGAGATAGAAAAAGGTTAAAAATATGCCAAAGAATTTCGATTTTTCTAATTTTAATATTGAAACAATAGAAATTAATCCTGAAGGGTGGATATCTCCTTTATACGTGGAATATATGATAACTGATGGATTAGATTTTGGTGGGGTACTTACATATTGTTGGAGAGTTAAGGGTACAACTCATACATTTACTATTCCAACGATAAGGATGGATTTTTTAAGTTCAGGTGATTATAAGAAGCATTTTGAAAATGTATTGGAAGTTTTTAGAAAAGATTTTATCGAGTGGAAAAACGAAGGATTCATCACTGAATGGTCCAGAGAATATGAAAAACAATTCTCCAGATTTATCATTGTATAATATTAAAATAAAACATATTAAAAACATAACAATTAAAAGCAAAGAAAATGAATGAAAAACGCTATTTTCAATGGGTTGTAGGAGAACGCAGAGGAGAAATATTAGTTTTTGACAAAATTGAAACTGATGATGAAGATCTTTATATACTTTTTAAAGATAATTCTCGTATAAAAGAATCTCTGGTTGCAGCTTTAAACCATTATGATCTTACAGGCAAAATGATGGCCGAAATCGATCATCCTAATAATGGATGGAGATTTGAAGAAAAGATAATTAGTGATGATGATAGTCATGTTGCAATGGATTGGGAATCTCAAACTAAATATGATGTGCCTTCAGTTACTGAAATAATGTCTGATGGGCAAAAATTACCAACAAGAAAAAAACAAATTAAAATGATTCCCCCAAAACGAACAGCTCCAAAAACATCTAATTTCGGGGTAATTTCTAATCCTGTACTAATAGAACCAGAAATAAAAATAGAAACTCCTGTGATTAATAAAACTATATCAAAAGAAATAGATACTACAGATCCGGTTTATATTATGATGTCTAAAGCTAAAAAGGTAGATAATGATGTAGAAATGAAAATAACAATTTCTATGCCAAATAAAAGTCTATATAATGTGGCCGAAGAATCATTTGATGAAGGTGGCAAAAAAGTAGTGGAATATATAATAGAAAATATAGATGTTAACGATATTAAAGATGCTCTTAAAGATGCAATAACTACAATGTATAAAACAAGAGTTATTTCACCTGTTTCTAAAGAAGATAGGGTTCAATTGCAGGAAGGAGCAGGAATTAAGATATTAGAAAGCTAAAAATAATTCGTTATGATGAATGAAAATGTTGAGAAAAAAGTCATACTTGAGGGTGCATATGAAGATGTTATAGAAATTAAAGATCATTATTATCTTATATCTAAAAAACATCGAGTTACTGTACTCCCATACACTATTGACTCTAAAGGATTATTAGATAAAATAGGTGTAGTTAAAGATTATAATTATGTATTTGAAGAATATGATTATACTCTAATAAATGGCTATCTTAATCAAGATGATGGAACTAATTTAGTTGCTGCTAATAGAGTTTTATATGATGCTATAGGACTGAATGTTACAAATGCTGATGATTGGATGTATCTTGGTGGATTATATAATACATTAACATCGGATTCTGCTATAGATCTATATTGTGTAGATCTTACAGATAAGGAAATTCAAGAAACTGAAGAAATTGAAACAAATATGAATAAAATTCAATTTAAAATGATAGATTCTGCTTCTGTAATTACATCAGATGACACATTATTATTAGCGTCATATTTACGTTTATTTAATTTCTTTTATGTAAACTCTTTAGAACAATAATTAAAACTATATAGAAAATGAATAGAAAAGATAGAAGAAGAATGGCCAAAAATTTAGGTATAATGAAATACCAACAAAAACTTCCATTAAATCAGAAATTTGAATTGATAAGAGAGAATATTATTTCTGGAAAAAAATCACACGAAGAATTTATTGAAAATAATAGAGTTATACAAGAACAATTTAAAAATGAGGTTGTATCAAATAAATTATACGCTTTAGCAACTGATATATCAAAGCGAGAACAAATACCATTTATTGATGCGTTAGAAAAAGCCAAACTTTTATAAAAATTTATGAAATTTTATGTTACAATAGAGGGGATAGAAAGACTTAAAAAATCCCTTCTAAATTTGAAAATGCTTTCTATTATATATGTTCCGGAAATTTTAGATCAATACGGGTATACATATTCAACTATTGATGAATACGGTTCATTTATTATAAGCAATCACATAAATGATTTAATTAAAACATACGCCAAATCAAAAAGAATACGAGGCATAATCTATTCAAATCCGGAACTTAATGAAGAATTATTACCAAATTTAACTGAATCTTTAATAGACTTGCCTACAATTACACAAATGGTGTTATTTGATGATTATAATGTTCCCAAATTGGCACACCTTGTTAATTATTTTGATGAAATAGTTTATTTTCCATTAATTAAAAAAGTTAGATTAATAGAATGTCAACGAATACCAAATATAGATAAAATAGAATGGAAACCAAAGTAACCTGATCAAAACCGATCAGGTTTTTTATTTGAATATATAAAATAAAAATATTATGCCAGTACCTAATAAATTTGATAAGTTTTTAACAAGATCTGTAAAATGGGCAGAATTTGAAAATTTAACAAAAGATGATGCTAATGTTAAACAAAAGGTTATTAATCGTTATATTGATATAAAGTCTAATAAAGTATTAGACAAACATGCAGCATCGGTATATAAAACAAATTTAACAGCGATTAAAGTAGGTAGTCTTAGTAATGAACAACTTGCAGATGTAACTAATGTTGTATGGGTTAATACAGATAAAAAGGATTTAACAAATTTAATATTAAGGGGTAATAATGAAACTGTAACTAAAGCGTTACAAGATAAAACTGGTTTAAAAAATATAACTGCATCAGATGCAACTCCTATTTTACCAAATTCAACACCTTTTGATAGAAGATTAGATAGAACTGAATTGTCTTATCGTGCAGGTGAAAATGAACAATCTAGTATAGAAGGTTTTGCTATAACACCGTTTGATTCTAAAATGGCCGATGTTGCATCAATTGGACACGTAATGTCTTTAACTGCTTTAAAAAATCTCCCTGATTCTCCAAATAAAAAAGCATGGGAAGATGCTAGAGAAGTACAGTTTAAACAAATTCAAAAAGATGATTTTTATAAAGGTGTACCAGCACTACAAAATGCCTATGCATTAGTAAATCTTTATGGTTCAAAAGCTGGAAAACTTTTAGTTAATCAAAAGGGTCAAAGAAAATGGTATGAAGTAGATAATGATAATGAATATAATTTTGCTAGCACACCAACTACATCATCTTTAATAGGATGGGGAAATGGTGATCCATACGGAAGAACACCTTATTTCTTTACTGATTTTGTTTTTTCAAAATATTGGAAAAAAATAGAAAATAATAGACTTATAACATTACGAAGATATCCTGCACCTGTTTATGATAATTTAAAATTTCCCGGTATGACAGGAAGTGTTAATATTGGATCATCTCAAGGCGAAGGAACTGATGGTGGTTCTACTATGGGCGAATCTTCATTTCCTCCAATGGCTTCCGCTATAACATATTTTGGGGGTGATACAGGTAATAATCTTAATTCACTATTAAAATTTATGACAGGATATGAA
>Ga0307376_10003972_pt1 | contig 13679 bp, 22 predicted proteins | sample TR2MG_FD_202536 | JGI IMG/M metagenome (GOLD analysis project Ga0307376, IMG submission 202536) | Soil microbial communities from Risofladan, Vaasa, Finland - TR-2 | ecosystem: Environmental > Terrestrial > Soil > Coastal area > Acid sulfate soil | place: Finland: Risofladan, Vaasa | collected...
GTCGTCAGTCGTTAGTAGTGAAATATTATATTTATATGAGCGGACATATATACGCAGACCTTGGATGTCAAGAAGAAATATATGTATGCCCAAATTTTCAAATAACATCTTTATTTTATGAAGGTGCTCTTAAATCCACTAAAGACACATTTATGAAATTCTGTAACTACTGGAAACAGCATGGCGAATATGATATAGAAATTGATGGGAGGCAATTATGAGCTGGAAGAAAAATTTAAAAGAAACATTAGGAATTTGTGATAAGATTGTCTCCAAATGGACTATCTACGGAGAGACCAGATATTATGTATATCTCAGTGGTCATATATATAAAGGCCTAAATTGTGAAAAAGAAATTTACCTAACGACAGACTTTAGCACATGTTTTACGCCTTATACTTCAGAAGGACTTGATTCTACAAAAGATAATTTCATGAATTTTTGCAATTACTGGAAAACTAAGCATGATATAGAAATTGATGGGAATAAATTATGAGCTGGAAATCAGATTTAAAAGAAACATTAGGAATAGTCCAACCTCGTCGTAGATTTGAAGCATCTATGACTAATGTAAATTCAAATGTTGAATATTTTTTATTCCAAGACAATGTGTTGTATAGAAAAGATAACGGCGAGTACACAGTTAATTATATTTGCGGCGGAGAGAATGGAAGGGCATTTGTCACTTCCAATTACCAAGGAAAAATAAAAACTAGTTATAAAACAGTAATGGAATTTTTTAATTATTGGGCCTCGTCACCACATTACATATTAGTTGTTGTAGATGGTAAAGAATTATGAGCTGGAAAGATAATTTAAAGAGCTCGTTGGGAACTGATTTTTTAAATGCTACTATGTCTCATATAGATGGCGATGTTGAGCGTTATATTTTAAAACAAGATGGCTTGTATCAGTCGGTTAATAGGCGTGGTACTGGTTTTACTCCTTATGAATTAATCCATTTAGAATTCAATCAAGCATCTGGCCTATATAATGTCAATGATTATATCTCAGGAACAGTCATAAGCAGACATGTATTTATGGATTTTTTACACGGTTGGGCTCATACTGGATTTTACATAGTGACAGTAAATGGCAGAGAAATATGAGTTGGATAAACGATTTAAAAGATACTTTGGGACTGTCTGTAGATTATATCATCATGGAGGAAATATGTTCTGGATTTAAAGTTCTTTTAAAATATGAAAATGGATACTTATATGAGAGGTCATCAGTTCATGGGAATTATTTTTTAGTTAAAATCTGCGGAGATATTGTTCTATTCACGTCAGAACGCATTACAACTTCTAGAGTGGAATTAGATTCATTTCTTGACCTCTGGATGAAAAGAGGTTATATTATTATAATAAATGGGAAGATATTATGAGTTGGAAAGACAATTTAAAATCAAGCCTAGGCATGTCAACTATCCATGCTGATTTTTATGACACTTGTGGTTATTATTTGACTTACATCTATCGCAATGGTAAACTGTTTGCAACTGATAATAAGAGAACAGATGAGATGGCTATGCTTTACGGCTATCAAACAGTTCTCAAGTCTACTTCTGAAAAATATAAATGTCTAAAAGTAACAGTCGAATCATTTTATGATTTTTTGGATCATTGGAATGAAAAATATAATATATTAGTAAATGGCGAAGAATACGGAGATAAAAAATGAGTTGGATTAATAGTCTGAAAGAGATGTGTGACATAGGGAAAGTTACAAGATTAGAAGACGAGCACAGATGGGAAGTGGAAAAGAACGAAGAAGACGAAAGTGCATTGTCTAATCTTACTTCACTAAGGTTTAAAGTATCTGGCGTTAATGGCAAAGTTAAAGGAAGAGTCAATGAATACATTTACGAAAATGGTTATATAAGACTTAAAAGTAATTTTTTAAATACTGATGGTTTAAGATGTGAATTGTCAGAAAAGACTGGCTTCGTTACATCTATATATGAAGAAGGATGTCGTGATTGCCCTAAGTATACAATGACGCAAGTGATTCATTTTATTTCTATTTTTGAGAACTGGGTAAATTGGGAAGTGTCAGGAGATGTCTGATGGTTGGGTAGATGATTTAAAAGGCACATTGGGACTTAGCCCATCTCAGCTCATTGGCGAGTTGAGAAATTTTAGTGGTATTTATCATTTTGTTATTAAAATAGAAAATGGTAAATTTTACACTTCAGAAATGTCAAAGCATGAGCCGTTTATAGAATCTTTAATGTACGAATCCTTAATGAGTGGATATTTTAATACGCATACAATTGATGAAGGCTATATAAATGGTTCGAACGTTAAGTATCTCAAGGCAGAAAAGCATAACTTAGTAAAATTTTTATACTGTTGGAAAAGTGAAAACTACGATGTTTATTTAAATGGTTCTAGATTGTGAAATGTCAAAACATAAATCAATCTTTTAATCTTGACAAGTCCGTTAAGGTTTATTTCAATTTGCATAAATTATGTTTGTCAATATTGGCTTATTCATTAGATAAGAAAGGATACAGACTTTGGGCTCATTTAGAAGAAGGTGATGTTCTTTATTTGAAAGAAATAAGTTATAATGTTTATCAAGGTGGGAGAGAGCGTGTTCTTAAAACAAAACAAAAAAATGTTCATGCTTTTGTCCGTGGCACATTAACTGAAGATTTGAATATGAATAAGGTAGATGGTCGTGTTCATTACAATCCTTACAAAGGTGACAGTTTTACTTTGAATGGAAAACATGTATTTGAAAGCAATTATGCTAGATTGAATTATAATTTTGTAGAAGCGATAGGTTTGAAATGAAAAACAGCGTCAATGATTTTCTAGAAAGGGTCCGTGTCAGACTTGAATCTATGACTCCAGAAGAATGTCTAGAGCTACACAAAGAAGCACGTAAAATGTCTGAGCCCATTTATTTTTTACCAGACGGAGCACCTGTTGATGGCAATCTTAGCGATGGGGCATTTCGTCAGCGTGATAAATAATAAAAACATGGAGTCGTTATGAATTTCATAGCTATGCATATGAAGCATGACTCATGTTTTGCAGTGCGAATAAATGGCAAGTATAAAGTTTATGAGTTAGAAAGATTAGCAAAGCAAAGGTACTTTAGTCTCTTCAAGGCATCTAAGGATGAATTAAAAGAATTATCTTTTAATTTTCACAATGTTATCACAAAAGATTTTGGGAAAGATATAATATTTGACAAGATGATATATTGTGATAGAGGAGGGAAATTCATAACTAGTATAAAGGAAGCTTTTTTAGATAAGTTTTTTGATACTACTAATTTAGAAGTCGTCCAATTTGACAGTCATCATTTTGCTCATGCCGCTTGTGCAATATACCAATCTGATTATAAAAACCAAGACTCGCTAATAATTAGCATAGACGGTTCTGGTATTCTTAAAACAGGAAGAAGAAAATATTCTCACGAGTGTTTTTCCATATATCTTTATGAACAATCTAATATAACCCAAATATACTCTGGGAAGGATCATTATGGGTCAATATACAGTAGAGTTGGTTTTAAGGTTAAGGAGATAGATAATAGAAAAGGTTACTTGACATTCTCAGGTAAGCTCATGGGATTAGCAGCGTATGGTAAAGTTGACAAAACATCACTGTCATATGAGTTAGTTAATAATCTCTACGACAATTATAAAATCGAAGCTCCTAACAGATTAAAATCTATGAGATACTTAGATGAAACGTGGGGAATACATGAAGAATATGTGAATAATCATTCTTGGGACTTGTCAGCTTGTAATCAATTTATATTGGAAGAAAAAGTAATTGAAAAAATAATGCCATATTTGGAAAAATATCCCAACCATAAAATCTGTTTAACTGGTGGAGTTGCTTTAAATGTCGTTTTGAACAAGAAAATTTCAGATTTAGCTAAAAGGCCTGTTTTTGTACCTAGTAATCCAAACGATTGTGGTCAAGCGTTGGGACTTTTACTGCTAGAAACAAAAGAATTCGTAGGAGACTCATTGGTTTATGGTGGGTTTGAAATAAGTGGTAACTTAGACAGTTATATTGAAAGTTATAAATCTTACAAGCCATCGATGGAAGAGCTTGTCAATATAATTAATGATGGTAAAATTATTGGAGTTGCTCATGGCGGTTCTGAGAACGGCCCAAGAGCATTGGGGAACAGAAGCATTATCTGCGACCCGTCATATGCAGAAATGAAGGATATACTTAATGCTAAAGTAAAGCACAGGGAGTGGTTTAGGCCTTTTGCTCCATTTGTTAGAAAAGACAGATGCAATAAGTACTTTGAGTTTGATGGAGACTCTCCATTTATGTCTTTTGCTGTAAATGTAAGAGAAGAGTATAAAGACAAATTGCCATCTATTACTCATGTTGATGGCACAGCAAGAGTACAGACAGTCACCGAAGACTCCCATAAGTTTTTTTATGATTTATTAACAGAGTTTGAAAAACAAACAGGTAAAGGAGTGTTATTGAATACTTCTTTTAATATAAAAGGAAATCCAATAATTAATGATATTGACGATATGTTTGAAGTATTAGAAACTACTGATATAGATCATATTTTGGTGAATGGATATCTGTTTTCAAAAAAAAAAGATAAATAATATATTTGATTGATATCGCTTTGATTTAGATATATATTTTATATAGATTAGAATACCCCTTCCTTTAGGGAGGGGAGTATGTCAAATAGATTTAAAAAAGGTTTTTAAAATTGTAAAGTGTTTAAAAATTTAATTGACAAATTATTTTTAATTAAAGAAATAAGAAGCCGAGAAGGTGTTGTTCATTTTAAACGGTGGCGATTGTTGGCTACTCCATTTATGAGTATTTATATACATTATATTCCCAAGAGTGACGAGGACACAGACCCTCATGACCACCCTTGGGATTTTTTGTCTATAGGGTTGAAAGGCATTTTAAGAGAGTATAATAAGGAAGGAGAACTTTCACCAAAGAGAAGGATGGGGAGTTTTTCTTGTATGAAGACATCGGAATTCCATAGGAACATTGTTATAGAGCCTTTTTGGTCTTTAGTTTTTGTTGGTCGTAGGAAGCACGACAGATGGGGATTTTGGACAAGTGAAGGTTGGGTTGATTTTGAGGCCTATCGGAAACAAAAAAACAACAGAAAGGAAGTAGGTATAACATGAGCATCTACGACAATGTTAAAAAGAACTATGACAATGTTTGTAAGTTGATGGATGTAGATAAGAACATCGCAACGCTATTGAGAAGAACAAGAAGAACAGTTGAGGTTAATTGCCCTGTTGAAATGGACGATGGTACTTGGCAGTTGTTTAAAGGATTTAGAGTTCAACACACTCGTTCTCTTGGTCCAACTAAGGGTGGTATTAGATATTCTCCGCATGTTGACTTGGAAGAAACCAAAGGTCTTGCGGCGCTAATGACGTGGAAATGTGCTCTTGTAAATGTTCCATTCGGTGGAGCTAAGGGAGGAATTACTGTTGATGTAAATAAACTTTCCATGAAAGAGCAAGAAAAACTTACTAGAAGATATGCCAAAGAAATGTCTATTATCTTTCACCCAGACAAAGACATCCCTGCCCCAGATATGAATACTAACTCACAGCACATGGCTTGGATATATGACACTTATAGCAGTATGGTTGGAGTTGACAGTCCTGGCGTCGTTACTGGCAAACCATTAGAGTGCCATGGTATAGAAGGAAGAGTCGAGGCCACTGGTTATGGTGTTGCTCATATCGCCATAAAAGCAGCTAGTAGTTTCGTTGACAAAGAAGACTATGAAATAACTTACGCAGTACAAGGGTTTGGTAACGTTGGCTCTGTAACGGCTCAGACGCTCCATTCTGAAGGGAATGATGTTGTGGCAGTATCTGACGTGTCGTGTACCTTGTATGACAAAAAAGGACTTGATATAGAAGAAGTAATTGAACATGTTAGTACACATGGTTCTTTGAAGGGTTATAAAAAAGCAAAAGAATTAGGAAGAGATGATATCTTGTTTTTAGACGTTGACGTTTTATGCCCCTGTGCTATCGAGAACTGCATCAGAGAAGATAACGCCAATGATATTAAAGCTAAGCTAATAGTTGAAGGCGCTAACTCACCAGTGACTCCAGAAGCAGATGAAATACTTTATAAGAAGAACATTACAGTCGTTCCAGATTTTTTAGCTAACTCAGGAGGTGTGGTGGTTTCTTATTTCGAATGGCATCAAGCAAAAGTAATGTATAAGATGAAAAGAAATGATGTTATGGAGAAGTTACTTGAAGATTTCATGTTTCCGGCGTATAATAAAGTTATAGAAAAAGCAAGTGTTAAAAAAGTTCCATTGAGAACAGCTGCCTTTATGATAGCTATACAAAGAGTAGTTAAGAATATTAAGGCAAGAGGAATTGCATGAAGACTAAGTATGATATAATCTATGGGTCAGACATCCAAGGTGAGGAAATAGGAATTGAGCCTCATTGTTGCAGAGATTACCCCTGCGATGAAACTCATGGATGCACATGGGAACAAGCAAAAAAAGAAGTTTTGAAATATTATAAAAAGCAATATAAGCATTATAAGAAAGAATGGAAAAATAAGAAGAAGAAAGATTATTTTTCAAGGTAGTTTAAATTAATTTAAAAGATTGAGGTTTATTATGGGTTGGGGAGATTGTGGAGACGACTCAAAAGGAAGGCCAATCGGCTATTGTTATGAAGCAGAGTGCGACCATGATGGTTGTAACAAAAAGATAGACAGAGGTTTGTCTTACGCCTGTGGAGGAACGCATGGCGAGGCTGATTGTTATTGCGAAAAATATTTCTGCTCCACACATAAAAGATTGGCCTGGTCAGAAGATGGAGAAAATGTACTCTTTAAACAAGACCTTTGTTTAAAATGCGCAGACGAATTAGAGAAATATCACAAAGAAGAACAGGAACCAGAAACTCTAAAAAGTGTATTAGAGTACATGGCAAGCTTGACTATTGAAGACCTTAAAAATTTAGAAGATTGTGGGTCTTTAGAAACTTGGGATAGGTGGTACTGGGTAGATGAAGATGGCCTTCCTAAAGAAGCGATGGATGTTCTTGTTTGTTACGACTGGCATGGCGAAGAACGTATATCAACAGATATGTTCGATGGTAAATTTCTAGAATGTAACGAGTTGAAAGTGAAGGCATGGAAGCCATTGTCTGATATTGGGTCACCAATAAGAAAATATAGAAGAAGTGTAACTGAACCTTCATTGGACATCACCGGAGAAAATTACGAATGGGGTGAGTGTATGAGTGAGAAAAATAATCAGGGTAAAGAAGACGGCCCTTACTTAAATAGGTGGTGATGATGCAAAAAGAATTATTAGACGAAGTTGAAAAAGCTAATGATTTATTGTTAGATTTTTTAAAGTGTGATGTAGGAGTTAATTTTGATTTTATTTCTAATGGCGATTGTTGTTGCGTTAAATTCATGGGAGTTTATCTGTGGGATGATCAAAATGGATATCATGACGCACTTAAATCTAGATTTCTTAAAAATAATAATATAGATTATGACATGTTTGAAGACGAAGACAAACTCGAAGATTATATTGAGACAATTTTCCCTTACTATCCAAGTCACGACTCTCTGTTTATATTAGCGAAAGAATTATTATCTATAACAAGAAAATCTTTCAAAGAGATTAATATATGTTCATCAAAATAAAAAGATGTTTCTGCAATCATGTCTTTGAGGAGATATTGAAGAAGAGAAACTATCCTAATATGGATAATTTTTTTTATTATGAAAAATATGTTAAATGCACAAAATGCGAAAAAGAATATGAAGTCAAAAAAGTACGTCCAAGTAAATAGGCACATGATAATGTACCCAGATTTAAGCGTTGCTAAAAGGCTTTATGGTGGGAGAATGTTGAGTTGGATAGATGAGTCAGCAGCAATGTATGTGAGAGACATCATTACCTCCTACGATATAGTTACAAAGAAGATAAGCGAAGTTGATTTCATTAGGCCAGGTTTACTAGGAGATGTAGTTTTGTTTAAGTGTAAGACCTTGAAAGAAGGTAGAACTTCGATTACAGTAGATTGTATAGCGGAGGTTGATGGGAACGCACTCTGTCAATGCAGTATGGTCTTTGTCGCCTTGGGCGAAGACGACAGACCTTGCATATGGAATGAGAAATATGAAGATTAAAAATATAACAAAAGGAAATTCAAATGGAAATCGATATAAAAATTAAAGAAAAAGTAATTAATGGTCTAAGAGTAGTCCATATCAGAAACACCAGCTCATTAATGTCTTATGTTGGATTCCATTGCTTCAGTGGTTCGTTTGCTGAGAATAGAAAGAACCAAGGTGTTGCTCATTATCTAGAACATATGTTTTTCAAAGGTACAGACAAAAGAAATTGTGAGGATATTGTTGACGAAGCTGCCTTGATGGGCGCTAAGCAGAATGCCTACACATCTGAATTTGATACTTGTTATTATTTAACTACTCCTTCTGTTAATTATTCAAAAGCTATTGAACTTTTATGCGACCAGATGTTTAACTCAACTTTTCCTGAAGAAGAAATGAATAAGGAAAGGACAGTTATACAGGCCGAAAGAAAATCATACGCCGACAGCCCGATGCATGATTTCTATGCTAAATTAGAAAAAAGTTTAATCAACTTCCAGTTGGGACACCCTGTTATTGGTACTAAAAAAACTATTGATTCTTTAAATCGAGATGATTTAATTGAATATTATAAGTCCAATTACGGTAACAACAATGTAGTGTTAGTGGTTTCGTCTCCTTTTAAAAGTAAAGAAGTCTTCAAACAATGCGAGGAACATTTAGAAGGTAATACATTTGGAGAAGCTAAGGTTGTAAAAATCAAAGAAAAAGCAATTAAAAACTATATAGATACAAATGTCACTCGCCATGGGATTCAACAAACACACATGGCTTTATTGTTTGAAAGTATTCCATTGAATTACAAAAAAACAGCAGAGCATGGATGTATGTTAGGCGCTCTAGGTGGCGGAATGTCCTCTTTGCTGTTTAAAAGGGTTAGAGAAGAATTGGGTCTCTGTTATAGTATCTCAGCATTTTCATTGGTTAAGACAATGGATGAAGGACTTAGCTTAATTCATACTCAACTAGACGAGAAGTCGTCTAAGCTAGCTAAAAAAGAAATAATGTCTGTTATTGAGAAAGTAGCGAACGATGGATTTGATGAAAAAACCTTTCAATGTTCAAAAGCAAAAATGCTTTCAAAAATGTGTCAAGTAATTAGCGACCCAGATAATTTGTCTACGCCATTAGCTCAGAGCAAACTTTGGGATTATAATTTTGACATTCAAAAAAATTATGACGACATTGAAAATTTAACGTTAGAATCTTTGAATAAATACTCCAAGAAATATTTGACCAAGACATTCTTTGGAGACGAAAAGAAAAGTTGTTGGTTCACAATGAACCCGGAGAAGTAAAATGAAAAGTGCGATAGACTCCATAGCTGAAAAGTTTGCAAAAAAGAAAAGCGGCGATATTCATGTGACGGCTATCGCTATTATTTCTAAAGGCAATAAAATCCTACTTGGCAAAAGACTGTCTGGCCCTAAGACGGGGTTGTATGGTCTGCCAGGTGGGCATATAGAATTTGGAGAGACTTCCCTAGAAGCCTGTACTAGAGAACTTAAAGAAGAAACCAACCTTGAAGTAGAAGGGTTGAGGAAAGTTACATTCTCAGACTCCGTCATTGAAGGCGAACATTATGTATGTGTATTCTTTGGCGCAGAAGTAGAAGACGATGTCGAACCAGACAATCCAGAGCCAGATGCCCATGAGAGTTGGGAGTGGTTTGACAAGGATGATTTGCCATCGCCAAGATTTGAAGATTTAGACGAAATAATTGAAGAGTATTTCAATGGATGATAAAGTAGAATATAAATTGTCGCATTTTTGTTTGTCGTTTCTAATCGGAATGTTATTAGTCGTCTTGGAAGGAGTTTATATGTTTAGCCTGTCCATGTATTTTGAAACTTACTTTCACGAAATGTCCCATGCTCTTACGACGTTGTTTTTAAATGGCAATGTTAACGAAATAGTTATTAATCCAAGCGGTAGTGGACATTGTCTGTCTTCTCATAATGTAGTAGAGACATTCGGCCTTATATCAATCTCAGGTTATATGGGTGCTTCTATTTTTGGATGTTTATTGTTTTTTAGTGAAAGAATTTTCGGAAACAAAAAGTATCATTTTAAAAGTGCATTATTAGCAATGATAGCTGTTAGCTTTTTTTATATGAAAGTTGAATTACCTACTTTATTAATAACTTCTTTCGTCTTTATTTCGTTTACTTATATGTTCTTTCAAAAACATGAAATAGTTGAGACTGTATTTCTTAAAACCATTGGTATCATAATAATGGTTGGCGCATGTATATCTCCATCTTTCTTGTTTGACATCCCTGGCGGCGGAGGCGACGCTCTTCTAGTTCAGGAGTTTTTCAGTTTTTCTTACAATGGTATAATTTATTTTTGGACATTTTTTTCAATGTTTGTATTCACACTCTCGCTGACAATCGAATATTTAATAATAACAACAAAAAAAGAAGGTACTTATGCTACACGATAATGACATTCAAGTAAAAATAGCCACTGAAATTAAAGAGCAAATTTCAGCTTTGATTGATGAGAAAATGCAAGAAATCATGCAGGACTACGAAGACAAGATGGTGGCCGATTCAGAAAGCGAATCTGATAGAACAAGTAAGTTTAGAATAGCCTTCGGCAGTGTCCTTTCGCCATATGGCAATGGTATGTCTGTTAGTAGTAAAATAAACTGGTCAGTTAGAAAGTCAACAGAAACCGAAGCTAAAACTGTTGGCTATTCTGAAGAGCCATTAGACGAAATTTAAGGATAATTAAAATGAGTGTTGATAGATATTCTCCCAGAGTGTCATCTTGTGACAATAGTCGTTCTTTTAAAAGCTGCGACTTGGAAAGTGAACATACATTGGACATGGATAGTGATATTGTAGGCCAGTATGTCTTGTTTGACGATTATGAAACATTGGAAGATGATAAAGATAATTTGCAAACAGAACTCGACGATGCAAACGATGCTATTAAAGAACTTGTAGATTTCTTATATAAGTTGCTTAGTGAGTCGGAAGGATCACTCAATGGAGTCTGTATGATAGAAGAATGCCTTATATCAGAGGCGGAGAGTCTTAAAAATAAATATTAACATTCATTTTTAAAAAAAATCTAGGCCGTTGGTAATTCTTCGGTCTTTTTTGTATAATAGTAAAAAACTAGGAATTCAAAATGAAAATTGTTTGCTTATCAGACACGCATAATAAACATAAAAAAATAGAAGTGCCTGACGGTGATATTTTATTACATTCTGGTGACTTTACGGCGAGAGGAAATGAAAGAGAAGTTAGAGATTTTAATAGATGGATGGCTACTCTTCCACACAAACACAAGATAGTCATTTCTGGCAATCACGATTGGTTTTTTGAGAAAATGCCAAGAAGCTATGTAGATTCTGTATGTACGAACTTCACCTACTTGCAAGATGAGTTTGTTGAAGTTGAAGGATTGAAAATTTATGGGTCACCATGGCAACCTTGGTTTTATAATTGGGCATTTAATCTTCAAAGAGGTAAAGAAATACTGGCGAAATGGAAAAAAATCCCCGAAGACGTTGATATACTTTTGACACATGGGCCAGCTTTCGAAATATTAGATTCAAGTCCAGGCGTTTGTGGAAATGTTGGATGTGAAGACCTTTTAGACGAAATAAAAAATCGTATCAAACCTAAAATTCATCTATGTGGACATATTCATGGAGGACACGGAGTAGAAAGACATGGAGAAACAGTTTTTGTTAACGCATCCATTTGTACTGAAAGATACGAGCCTCATCAGTTGCCTATAGTTATAGATATAAAAGAAGACGGAGAAGTCGTTTTCAATAAATAGAATTAGAGGAAATCTATAGCATTGTTAAGAATAAAACAATAATGCTGGAGATTTTTTTATGCCAAATATAACTACGAACACGTTTCATGGAGACTTTATCTATAAAGATGGAGTTTGCTATGAATATATTGGCGAATCTTTCGGTCAGCCGACAGACGACAATAATGGAATTATAGAATTTAATGATTGTGATACGTGTTTGGCAGGAGAAGTTTCTTCAGATTCATCTTTTGCAATAGCATTTGCCCCTCCATGTCCTAGTTGTTCTGCTCCTCATTCAGGCGACCCACATTATACTTTCGGAAGTTACTTCCATATGTTTGACCCAGCGAATCCAGCAGCCAATATTAATAGATGCTCTTTGAATGTTGATGACAACGTTAATTCATCTAATGAACTTGCTTGGTTTACGTGTACTTCGAAGTCGGGAGAAGTTGTTGAAATTTATTATTCCACATATGATTTTCCATTTACTGTCGGCGGACGTTCTATGAAAACAATACGTATAGAATCATCTATAAGCGGAACAACGCTATATGACATTGATGAAGTCGATGATGTTTATACGATAAATGGAACCTCAGCTGGTAGATATGTTTCAGACTCTTATTTAATGGTCGATGATACTCTTGATATTTCTGTTTCTATTAGAACAATAACAAATGCATGTGCTCCAGGAGCAGATCATTTAATGTATAGTCTAAGCATTATTCCCACAGAAGATTGGTCTAGTAGTATAACTGAAGTTGGTGGTGCTTTATGGTATATTTGGAAAAAGGCTGCCACTTTCGCATCCGGCCCAGTTAACAATCCTTCAGAAGAAGGGATAGACGGTCTAGGTCTTTTTCTAAATGGGTTTGATGGATATAATCAAAGGGGGGATTTTGAAGTAGATGCAAGTGATGTCAAGGAACCATTTAGTTCTTCTGTTATGAATTCTGTCATGAATAAATTAAATGAATTGTCGCAGATAGCTGGATTGGCAGATTTTGATTGGGACGCTACCATGGCTCCTACTTGTTTAGATGAAATCCCAACTTGGGATTCTTTAGATATGAATTGGGCGCCAGGCGAACTTAAAAGATTCCCAGATGACTCTATTCACGAAGACCATTATGATGCCATAAGGGTAGCAGTCGAAGAAAAGGGAGCGGTAAATATTAATGACGGCAGCATATATCCTGCTTTCGGTGCAAATAATTTCCCGTCAAGGTTCTCTGCTAAAATGACACAGTTTATAGCTCAGGGCGTTATGAATAGAATAGATTCTATCCTTGCCGGAACGGATACTAAAATACAATATGCAATGTATTACAATAATATGGACGACAATGATTGGGACGGAAAAGATAGTCCTCCAACCTTACTTACCATGTCGGCTATATTAGCAGCCTTGGGGCAGTCTAGAATTCCAGCGTCTGAGTGGGAAACAGAAGAATGGGTTCTACAACAATATGATATTTTAAATAGAATGCAATGGATTAAAATGGGCTATTTCACCCATCAAAATTCTAACCCTGCAGAGATATCCTCATCTATCGCTGGGTATCCTGGGGCAGTGAGTACGGACAGGGGTAGAGTGAAAGGACGCACGCAGAATAATAATAATTTCGCAGGTCCTTGTCATAAGAATCTTAATACCTTCCCAACATTATACGTTGATGCGAGAGACCTATACGTGGCACAAGCAGTAGAATATGAAGGTTCAACAACTGGCTGCAA
>Ga0307376_10003973_pt1 | contig 13678 bp, 20 predicted proteins | sample TR2MG_FD_202536 | JGI IMG/M metagenome (GOLD analysis project Ga0307376, IMG submission 202536) | Soil microbial communities from Risofladan, Vaasa, Finland - TR-2 | ecosystem: Environmental > Terrestrial > Soil > Coastal area > Acid sulfate soil | place: Finland: Risofladan, Vaasa | collected...
CGATCATCATTATCCATTTGTGGCTATTGATACTGCATATGCATATAGTCGTATTTGTACTGGAGGATTTTTATTCATGGATAATTTGGAAGTTGAACCAAAGGTATATGATACAACTCAGATGGTGGATTGGTTGAAGAATATCGTGAAAGAGGAGATTTTGATTCTTCCATTATATTTGAATCCACCATCATTTGTGAATAGGGAGCGAATGGCATTTCTGGTGAAGGAGGAACAAAAACATGAGAATTTTAGTGACAGGAGCCGGTAGAGGTGGAACATATTTACTTAAGGCTGCTGTTGAGTCTTTTGGTAATTTAACTTTTAAAAAAGGTGAAGATAAGCAATTTTTTAGGAAAAATATTCCAGAAAATTATGGTGCTAAATTAACGACAGAAAATATTGATGTTACAGCGACTAATCTTGCTATGAAATTACATGAGTATCCAGATTTAAGAATAATTTTTTCCTCTAGACACCCAGTTGATATTTTATTGTCTAGGTTATGGAGAGGGCAGAATCTAGCTGGGGATAGAGATGCAATTGAACGAGCAATTGAAGCAATAAGATTTTTTTATGGCACTTATTCTGATACCATTTGCCATTTCTCAGGAAGAACTTTTATTGTCAAGATGTCTGATTTGATCAATTCTACTGAATTTGCGATTAAAGGAATAGCAAATTTTTTGGGCTGGTCGGTCAGTTATGCTGCTTTGAATTTTGTGGCGTTTACAAATCACAAAAGGCATATAGAAAGGTATGGTAAAAAGCTTGACCCATCTCAAATTGATGTGCATCTTAATTGGGAAACAGCTTATGATGGTTTTTTCAAAGACAGAAGAGCTGATATTGTAGAGGCTGAAGATCGGTTGGCTGATGTGATAAAAGGTTTGAGTTATTGAGATGAAAATTATTGGACTTATGCTGACATGGAACAATCTAGAATTTTTTAAATGTTCTTTACAGCAAGCATTAGATTTTTGTGATGAGGTATGGGTGGTTGACGGTTGTCATTCTAGAGCACACCTTTGGCATTCCACTGATGGGACTTATGAATATTTGAAAACTTTTAGGCATCCTAAGTTTAAATTTGCTGATATGGAAAGAATTGGGAATAGATATGATAAGGTTCAACGATTTCTGAGAGATACTATTCCTAAGAAATCACAGTATTGGAAAACTGGGAATTGGGTGTTTCAGCTTGATGATGATTTGTTCTTTTTCAAAAAAGATTTAGTGAAGATAAAGAGTATGATGAAGAAAGGTATGTGGCCAGCATTGACATGTGATGTGAGATATTTTATATATAATTTCCAACTGAATTTTTTGCAAAAAGGTGGGAGTGTTTGCTATAAGATTCTTGACCAATTTAAGATGAAAGGAATAGGTTATCCCCATTATGTAGATGGTGAAAAATTTCAAGTTCAATATTTAAAAGATATAGTTGCCTACCATTATACTTATGTGAAAAAACCTGAAAGGATGAAGGCTCGTTGGGATATGTCAATAGAGAAAGGCACAAAAGCTTCAAAAGGCCGGTTTGGAAAATGGATGGGCATTCAGTGTGATAGGGCAGACAGTTTTGGGCAGTTAGAAAAAGATCTGGAAAGAATTAGGCCAGGTGGAGGATTGAACATATATAAAGGTGATCACCCAGAAGTATTATCTGATCACCCATGGAGAGATATTATTGATATAAGGAAATTAAAATGACACTGATTGAAGAGTTTGAATTTTTCTTTTCTAAATTCAATGTGACTTTAGAAGAGGCTAGGAAGAAATTGAAAGGTATTGCTCCAGATGATTGGGCATATGATTTTAAAGGGACTTTTCAGCATTTATATTTTGCTATGGTGTCTGTTGCAATAAGTGATGTTAAGAATGTATTGGAAATGGGTACAGGATTAGGAGAGACTACAGCAGTTCTTTCTGGCCTTTTCCCAATGGCTAGAATATATACAATTGATGTCCCAAGCACAGATGATGAATTTAGGAAAAGAGCTTGGAGGAATTTGCCACAAAAGAAGAATGGAAAGGTTAGATTCAAAAAAAATATTGATAGAGAAAATATAACATATATAAATAGGAATTCCTTTTTTCTTCCTTTTTTTAATTTACCTAAAAAATTTGAAGTGATTTTTGTTGATGGTGGCCATCTTTATCCAGTAGTGGCATGGGATATTATGTTTGCTTATCACCATCTTGAAGATGGTGGGTTCATGTTTATGCATGATTATTCTATAGCATCTATCCCAAAACAGTCTAGAGTGAAAAATATGCTTGATTATCTGGTTCCTAGAATAGATGAGGAGATTTTGCTTTTCCCAGGATCACCAAATAAGAAAAGAAATGAAGTTGTTAAAATTCCTTGTATAAGGAAGGGATATTTAGGATCATGAGGATTCTTTTGCTCTCAGCTCACATAGATGATGCTGATACAGGATGTGGTGGAAGTGTAGCTAGGTATGCCAATGAAGGTGATGAGATATATTATGCTGTGTTCACTTTAGCTGAAGAATCATTACCGGCTGATTTGCCTAAAGATATTATGTTAAAAGAATTGGGAGAGGCGACTAGGATTCTAGGTATTCATCCAAGCAATTTGATAATTAAAAAATACCCAGTCAGAAAATTTCCTCAATTTAGGCAAGAGATTCTAGAAGATATGGTGCAGATAAATAAAGAGATAAAGCCAAGTCTGGTTTTTATGCCTTCTAAGTTTGACACACATCAGGATCACGCTGTTATTTCTGAAGAAGGATTTCGTGCATTTAAATCATCTTCAATTCTTGGATATGAGATGCCTTGGAATAATGTCAGTTTTGAATCATCAGCTTTTATTAGTCTTAATGGTGAGCAAATTGATAGAAAGATTAGAGCGTTGAATTGCTATAAGTCTCAAAAATTGAGAGCAGTAAAGCTTGGGAGAGAGTCGTCTGGCTCAGAGGCAATTATGCATTGGGCTCAATTTAGGGGACACCAAGTGTATGTAGAATATGCTGAAGCATTTCATGTAGTAAGATGGATAATGAGATGAAAAAGAAAATAATATTTTTTGGTGGTAATAGTTGGGGAATTCACATATTGGATCATTTATTGTATAATGGTTATGAAGTCCCATTGGTTGTTGCTCCTCCTGGGATTTCTGCGCAGAAGTCTGCTGAATTAAGAGATTCATTGCCACCATCAACTATAACTGTGAAAGGTTGTGATTTTCGTGGAGAGACTATTGCTGATATCATCAAATCAATTAAGGACTATCTGATTCTTGCTTGCTCATATACGGCTATTATCCCAAAGTCCATTGTTAACTTAGGAGTTGTGAATATTCACGGTGCTATTTTGCCGTATCATCGTGGTGCCAATATGCTTAATTGGGCAATCATAAATGGTTGGAAAGAGACAGGAATTACATTACACTATATGGAAGAGACATTGGATTCAGGAAATATAATTGGCAATATTGCATATCCAATATATTCATATGAAACTGTTAATGACGTAAAGGCTACAATGTTTGCAAAAACCTATGAGCTTTTAGATAAGCACTTGCCAGTTTTAATGAGTGGAAATGTTAAAGGCTCTAAACAAGATCACACACTTGCTAAATATTATCCAAAACGAAAACCAGAAGATGGCAAGATTGATTGGAGCAAAAATGCTATTGATGTTTATAATCTAGTTAGGGCATTGGTGAGGCCATATCCTGGCGCTTTTTTCTATCATCAGCACGGTAATGATATTGCTGATAAAGTGCGAATTGAAACTGATAATTGTCCTCATTTTAAACCTGGTAAAATTATAAGAATAGATGATGGGATATGGGTGACTACTGGATACAATATAATTGTGATAGAAGAGATTAGGAATTTTGATATGAAAGAGGTGAATTCATTTTATCAAATAGGAGATTGTCTTGAATAAAAAAATTCGTGTTCTTTTGACAGGCATAGGTTGTCCTGGTGGTGTTTCAATAATCCAGAGTTTAAAAGTTGATCCAAATATTGAAATTGTTGGGACTGATATGAGAGTAGATGTTCTTACAAAATATTTGGTAGAACAATTCTATCAGGTTCCTGGTGGTAGAGAAAAGAACTATATTGATGCTGTGCTTGATATAGTGAAGAAAGAAACAATAGATGTGATTCTACCTTGTGCTACATTTGAGCTTGATGCTCTTTCTAAGAATAAGGCTTTATTTCAGGATTATGGTTGTGAGGTTTGCGTTTCTGATTATGCTGGTCATGTGATTGCCAACGATAGGGAAAAGATGTCAGATCTTTTTGGTGCTGAATCATTTATTCCAGATTTTGCCACTCCAAAAACTTGGAATCAAATGCTTCATGGTTTAGCTGTATTAGGTTGGCCAGAAAAGAAAGTTGTTATCAAACCTTTTGTGAGCCATGGAAGCATAGGGCTAAGAATTGCTGATAATAATGTTGACATATATGAGCAGTATAGAAATCAGAAACCATATTCAATAAATATCAATATGCATCAGCTTGAACAAATTTTTGGGAATAAGGAATTTGATGATATTCTTTTGCAGGAATATCTTCCAGGACAAGAATGGGAAGTTGATTTATTGCTTGATCCAATAAATCACAAAGTTATAGCCGGTGGATTGCGTGAGCAAGGTGATGTTATTATGAGTGCTTCTGAAAAGGCCGTATTGGTATTTCGTGATGATGTTTATCAAATAGGTAGAGAGATGGCTGAGACACTGAAGTTAAGCTATACAATAAATTTGAGCATAAAATTAGCAGAGGATGGGACACCTAAAGTTACAGAAATGAATCCACGACTAGGAGCTGGTATGTTCTTACCAATTTCTGGTGGAGTGAACTTTCCATTGCTATCTATTCATATGGCTATGGGTATGGAGATTGATCCTGGTGAATTAAACTATGGATTATCAATGTATATTTATAGAGGTTATTTGGTTGTTGATAAGCTTGGAAAAATAATTAATCAAACAGTTTGCAATGAAGGAGCAAAAAATGATTGAAGATCTGAAAAAGGTTCTAGATAGTTTCAAGGTTGGTTTCGATGATGTGGTTCAGCAATTGGTGAAGATTGGGAAAGAGGCTTACACTAAATCGCTTAATTCAACAGTCATGCCACCGGTTCATTATAATCATTGCTATTTTGCCATGGCTTCTCTTTTATTGGAAGATGTAAAGAATATTTTGGAGATAGGAACTGGGCCAGGTAGAAGTACGAGTGTGTTAGCACAATTATTTCCAGATGCTAATGTATATACGTTTGATGTTCCTGAGAATGATCCATATTTTAGGCAGTCTTGGCAAGGAAGAAATGCTGGGCAATTTGAAAAAGAGATTGTGAAGAATACTAATTTTGGAAATGTTACTAGGTATAGAGTGAACAGTTTCTTTTTGCCTTCTATGGACATACCTAAAAAGTTTGAATTAATACTTGTTGATGGTAGTCACATTTATCCAGCTGTGGCTTGGGATATTATGTATGCTTATAGTGCTATGGCAGCAGGTGGCTTTTTGTTTCTGCATGATTATGAGTCTGTGCCTAAAACTGACAATCATGTAAATTTGGTTGTTGAATATATGCGCAGTCGTATACCAGAAACGATTTGGCTTTTCCCAGAATATGCTGACCCAAAATGGGAGAATGGAAGAATGGCATGTTTGGTTAGGCATAATGATGAATAAAGAAAAACCGGCATCTTTTTATGATGAATATTATAAAAAGGTATCACCAATGAACCATCTTGCAATGATGCCAGTCATCAAATATATTGCTGGTGAATTGAAAAGAAGGAAGGTGGTGAGTGTGCTTGATATAGGTTGTGGTGATGGGGCTATGCTTGAAAAATGCGACAAGGTTGGCATAGTCGGTTCTGGGTTTGATTTTAGCCATGAAGCAATAAAGGTTTGTAGGAAATGTCGTGGGTTGTCAAGAGTATGGGTTGGTGATGCTAAGGAGGCTGAAAACTATATTTTGGAATATGGAGCTTATTTGTGCTTAGAGGTTCTAGAGCATATACAAGATGACATAAGTGTTATAACACGATTGAGATCTCAATCGTTATTTATTTTTTCAGTGCCATCATGGGCTAGTCCTGGCAGTTCACATGTGAGGTGTTTTGGTAATGATAATCAAATCAGGTTGAGATATGGTGATTTGATAGATATTGAAAGTATCAAATTATTTAAGACAAGAAGAGTTGTGATTGGGAGGACAAAATGAAGCCATTAGATATTAGAGATATTTCTATCATAGATGCTTTCCCAGCTTATCGTTGTGAGAAGATTGTGCTAACTGTTGGGTGTGGTGAAGGAAGGATTGATCACCATTTGATACTGATGGGATATGATGTGCATTCAACTGATATCATAGAGCCTAAATGGGCATGGAAAGGACACCTGAATTTCCAGGAATCAGATATTTTTGATTTGTCAAGTTTCCCTTGGCCATCAGTTCCTATTGTAATTTGTAGTGAGGTTTTGGAACACCTTGAAGATTGGATTTTGGCCTTAAAGAATTTACTGAGTTTAACAGAGATTAGGTTGATAATTACAGTTCCATATAGGAGTTCATTTGGTGGGAGAAGTGCAGGCCATGTGAATTATTGGCATGAGAATAATATAAATGAATTTGAAATCTTTTGTTCACCATATTCAGTTTCAATAACAAAAATAAGAACAAAATTGGAAGATGTGCAAATGAAACAATGGTGTTATCTTATAGTGGTTGATAAGAGGCAAAGCAAATGAATAAAGTGCATTTAGTTTCATATCCTAGAAGTGGGAATACATGGGTGAGGTTTTTAATAGCCAATGCTCAGCATCCTGATATTGAGATTGGCTATAGGGAATTAGAAGGTCTTGTGCCAGATATGCACCAAGCTCAATTTTTTAAGGAAAGAGAATTGACTTGGTCGCCTGTGGTATTTAAGTCTCACCATATGATTCATGATGATTTTGAAAAGGTTATTTATCTTTATAGGGACGGTCGTGATGTGGCACTCTCTTGCTATTTCTTTTACCAAGGTGAATGGAATAATCCAGAATGGCGAATTGATCCTATAAAGATGAATTTTACAGCATACCTAAAGAAGTTTGTGATGGGTTGGAATAATTTTGGAGGCTGGTCAGAGCATATCAATTTTTGGGTTCTTAGAAAAATCCCATCAATGAAAACTTTATTTGTCAGATATGAAGATCTCATTGCAGATCCTTATATGGGTTTGATGAAGATGCTCAAATTCCTAGAAATAAATTGTACATATGAGCAAGTTTGCGAAGCTGTCCACAAATCAGCATATAGTAAGTTAAAAGAAAGAGCGCCAAGTGATGGCCAACATCCATTTTCATATGGCACTAAAGGAAGGTCAGGAGGATGGAAAGAGAATTTTACAATTGAACAATTGAGGATATTCAATGATTATGCTGGGAATGTGATGAAAAAATTAGGCTATATTGAAGGAGATTGAAAATGAAAATATTAGTAACAGGTGGAGCCGGTTATGTTGGTTCAGTACTGGTGCCTTATCTTTTATCTAAAGGACACAAGGTTCGTGTGCTGGATAATTTGGTATTTGGCATTGCTGGACTGTTCAGTAGTTTTAATGATCCAAATTTTGATTTTGTAGATGGGGATGTAAGCAATATAGGTGACTACAGAAGGGCAGTTGGTGGGATGAATGCTGTGATTCATTTAGCATCTGTGGTTGGTTATCCTGCTTGTAAAAAGGATGAAAGATTGGCAAGGTTAGTGAATGTTGATGGGTCAAAGATTGTGGCTGATGAAACCTATATTGATGTGCCTATTATTTTTGCTTCTACCGGCTCTGTGTATGGTGAGATTGGAGAAGTCTGTTCAGAGGATACTCTAATAAATCCATTGACGATTTATGGTGAAACAAAAGCAATTGCTGAAGCATCATTTATGAATAGAGGCAATTGTGTGATATATAGGTTTGCTACTGCCTATGGCATTTCACCAAGGTTGAGATTGGACTTGATGATTAATGATTTTTGTTATAAGGCTGTGAATGAGAAAAACCTTATCCTGTATGAACAATATTTTAGGCGAACATTTATTCACGTGACAGATATGGCAAAATCTTTTCTTTTCGCAATTGAGAATATTGGCACAACGATGCGTGATGAAATTTATAATGTTGGGTCATATGAAATGAATTTGACAAAGCGACAGATTGCTGATGAAATTAAATTGAAGGTGGATTATTATTTACACTGTGCTGATTATGAAAAGGATGCTGACAAAAGAGATTACATAGTTGATTATAACAAGATTGCTAATTTAGGTTTTAAGCCAACTATGTCTTTGCATACCGGTATCCTTCAGTTGATTCAATTGTTCAAAGTCATGCGAATAAAATCTCAATATTCAAACGTGTAGAATAGCACTTGTGTTACTGGTGCTGACAAGTCTAATATATTAGTGGAGGCTGTTATGAGTCTGAAAGGAAAAAGGATTCTCATTACTGGAGGATCTGGCTTTTTAGGTAGAATGGTTGTTAAGAGGTTAGAGGAGTCTGGAGCGCATGTATTTGTTTGCCGATCTAAGCATTATGACCTTGTTGATTACAAGGCATGTGGAAGGTTGTTCAGATACATGAATCCAAATATTGTGGTTCATTTGGCAGCATATTATGGTGGTATTGACATCAATAGGAAATACCCAGCTAAGATATATTTCAGGAATCTAATAATGGGAGCTAATGTAATTGAGATGTGTAGAAGATGGGATGTTGAAAAGTTTGTTGGCATAGGAACAGCATGCTCTTATCCTGGCTATTTAGAAGGTGATTTGAAAGAAGAGAATTTATGGGATGGCCCATGCCATGAAAGTGTTAGGAACTATGGGGCCACAAAAAAGATGCTTCAGATTCAATGCGAAGCCTATAATCAGCAATACGGTTTGAATGGAATTCATTTAATTTTAACTAATCTTTATGGTGAATGGGATTCATATAATCCAGAAAGGTCACATGTGGCTGCTGCTCTTATTAGGAAATTCGTAGAAGCCAAAATGAATAATGATGATGTGGTGGAAGTTTGGGGAAATGGAGTGCCTATTAGAGAATTCATTTATGTTGGTGATGCAGCAGAGGCCATATCAATTGCTACTGATTCCTATGATGATTTGAGTCCTCTGAATATAGGTACTGGGATTGGGACTAGCATAAAAGAGCTTGTCAATATGATCAGCACTATAACCGGTTATAAAGGCGAAATTTTTTGGAACACAGATATGCCTTCTGGTCAATCAAAAAAGATTCTAGATATCAAAAAGATGAAAACAGTTTTAAAATGGGAACCAAAAACCTCATTGCAAGAAGGCTTGGCAACAACTATTTCTTGGTTTGAAAAGAATTATAAAGAGGCTATACAAAGATGGTGACAATGGGTAAGGGTAAGACTATTAGGGTTATATTGTTTGGCCTTTACATAGCCTTACATCGTCTTGATTATAAGACTGAACAAACAAGGGAGATACGATGACATCAGTTGAGTTGGCATTGGCAGTAAATGCTGAATGCGGAAAGATTCAAAGTGAACTTGAATTAGCAAGTGCTGATATTGCTCGTGAAGGTGGATACATATTGCAGAGGATTGATGAAAGGATCACAGACAGAAGGTTAAGAAGTTTTGTTGGAACTATAGATATAAGAGAATACAGTCCTCATGCCAATACTGTTAGGGTCATAAAGGTTTATCCTTCAGATTCAGAATTGGATGATAGAATGGTTTTAGGATCTGCTAGTGCAGGTGCATCTGGTAGTGAAAGTCTTGATGATTCTGTTACTGATCCATATCTGTGGCCTTCTCTCAATTCTATTGATCGTCAGCGCAGGGTAAGAGGTTTGCCGAATTTGGTATGGGGATGGAATCATGTAAGAAGAAAGATAACAATTGACCCAGCACCATTTCAAACTGGTGACAATTATTGGTATATGTCAATAGAAAGGGCAAATTGGACGTTGGCTGATTTGCCAGTTGATTTATCAGAACTGATTGTGACTGGCACTGTTTGGAAGTGTTTAGAAATAGTGCTACTTCAGCGCAGTCAATTAGGAGGGATTCATAGGGAAGGTGGGTTTGCAAATTATCCTGCCGCAGCATTAGGTGATTGGATAGAAAGAAAGAGGACTGACTTTTTTGATTTATTAGAATTGAAAGCAGCACTATATGGATCAACATGATAAAAGCACAATTCATAGTTGACTATTCTCTTTTTGAAGAGAAGATGGGAGCACTAGGCACAAAGGTAATTCCTTATGCCAGAATTCAAGCTCAGCAAATAGCCAAGTATGGTCAGAGAATGGTGCAGACATTTACATTGCGTGGTGGGACTCGTACGAAAGGTCGTAAAAAGATTGCTGAGTTATGGGAACTCAGGCAGTCAAGAAAAGCTTATACAGATGTTTATACAATACGAAACTTATATCCTAATCAGGAAGTGATTTCAATTTTTGAAGAAGGAGCAATGGTTCACAATATTTTGCCAAAAAAGAAGAAAGTATTGTTTTGGGAGGACCCAGATAGTGGTGAGGCAATATATGCAATGAATGTTCATCATCCTGGTGTGGTTGCTTCTCATATGATGGATAAGACTATTAAGGCTATTGATCCAAGAATTGAACTTTGGATGAGAGCAACATTTGCCATGGTTGATACTGTGGTGAGGAAATAATTATGGCATATTATGGGTTAGGAACTAAAGAGGAAATCCTCAAGGACATAGAGACTCAATTGAATACAATTTCTGGTATCAAATTTGTTGATTATCAAAGGATATTATCCTCAGGTATTGGCCCAGAAAAATATCCTGGTATTTTTATAAATGATGTGAGTACTGACAAAGAAAGGTTATTAAAAGATTTATCAAGAAACGTTGCTGGGATATCATTGGTTTGCTGGGTTTGGGCAACAGTTGAGCAAGATCTGGCCACATTGATGAATGCTTTTGTGGTAGTAATAAAAGGAAAATTAATGCTGGATCCTACAAGAGGGAATAAGGCTTATGATACTGTAATAGAAAATATTAGTACAGATGGTGGCTCTCGTCACCCACAAGGAATGGCTGTTATTAATACAGCTATTGTTTATTATAGTGTGGATTGATAATGGAAAATCGTAGACTGATTTTGGCAAAGTTAGCAGTAGAGATGGCTACAGTTTCTGGGATCACAACTGTGATAAGAGTATATAAAAAGGATTTTGATTTGACTCAATTTACGCAAGCACAATTACCATTGCTGGCAATCATTGAGCCATCTGAAGAGACTGATGATGAGATGACCAGCCAAAGATCATTGATGGCATTAGTTGTTCAAATGTCAATACATTTTTTGCATTGGGACATTACTCCTGATGCGACTTATGAGGCTTTTGTAAAAGCGATTAGAGATAAATTGGGCAATGATTTTAATCTTGGTGGATTGATCACAGAGGCTAGAGTTGATGCCCTTTCTACTGTAGCCGGTGCTATGCCTTTATATAATTTTGATATGGATTTAGAAATGAAATATTATTTAAATGAGACTGTAACCTAAAAGGAGGATAACATGCAAAAGTCAAAAACAGAGGATAGGTTAGGAAGGACAAGGAGCCCAATGGCCAAATCACCTCCGGAAATACCAAAATTTAAAGAGAGAAAGGAAGTGGTTAAGCCTGAACCAATAAAAGTCTTTGTGGGCTATTTTGCCAAATATATTGGCAAGCAAAGGCATATGTCACTGTCCCCAGGTATAGGAAAAGTCCAGCCTGGGAAATGGTATAAAGTAGATGAAAACACTTTTTATGCTTTGAGGCAAGCTGACCATTGGGTTGCTGAAAAGAGGTATAAAGATGTTGATGCTACAAAAATTAAAAGGAGGTAGACATGAGCGAAATAGCATATGCAAATCAAGAGCAGATGTTCGCCATAGCAGAGACCACAGCCGGTGCCTTGAAGAAGCCAACAGCTACCAATAGGATGTATTCTGTTGGGCCTGTAGATTTTGGGCAAGATCAGGAGTTCCTGGATGATGAGCAAATCAGAGCAACAGCATCAAGACTTAAACAGATTGCTGGGCGCATAATGCCTGGTGAATACAGTTTTGATACTTATGTAAAGCCTAGTGGGACTCTAGGTACTGAGTCAGAGCATGACCTGCTGTTCAGATCATTAATGGGAGCTGGTGCAATTGATGGTGTGAATTATTCTTACACATTGACAGATGAGCTTCCATCATTTTCTCTTTGGGTAAAGAAAGGCCATAGTGTTTTTGCTTTCAGAGGCGCTACAGTTGAAGGAGCAGATTTTGGCATTTCTGGCGATGCCCTTTCTCTTATTAGTTGGAGTGGAAAGTATATGAGAGAATTGAGATGTGGAACATCTTATACTTCTTCAATTTCTGGCTCTACATTGACCATGGAAACTGCTGCTTGGGAAAGCTATAGTGAGGGAATGTATGTTAATGTTGGTGCGAACACGAATGGTGGATTAGGATTTAGAATTTTGAAAATAATTCCTGCCAGCAACAAAATGATCTTGAATGCTGCTCCTGGTGGCCCCAATCGTAGAGAAGTTACACCATGGTGGCCAACAGCTAGTGAAGAGACAGGATATCCCCAACACGGCAAACTTGGAAAGGTCACTGTTAATGGTCGTGAGACTATTGTTCTGACTGCCAATGTTAGTATGGTGAACAACATCAAATACTATATTGATGAAAAGAACAATGTGATGACTGCTGAGCGATATGGTCGTCCTAAAATCAGAGAGATTGAGGGCAGTTTGGGAATGTATTTCCTGAAGAGAGGACCAAGCTATTACTACAGATCTGAATACCAGGTTCCTAATGCGTTGATAATTCCTGTTGGCAAAATATCTGGAAAGATTATGGAACTTCAGATTCCATACGCAGAATACAGGACACCAAAGATCAGTGGTGATGAAGAATTTCAAGAAGATGTTCCTTTCATTGCTGTTGCAAGCACCGGCTTGAATGATGAATTTAAAATTGTTTTTAAATAAGTAGGAGAAACAGAAAAGGTCTGTTTCCCTCAATTTTTTAAGAGGAGGCTTTAAATGAAGCTTGAAAAAAAAGATATTGGCTCGTGGATCAGCAAAGCTGGAAAATCAGAACAGGTTAAGGAATTCCAGTATCCGTATTCCAAAACGAAATTGTTTTTTGTTGAAATTGCTTTTGCCAGTCGGTTTACTTTGAATCAAATTCGTCAAGGTGCAGTAGAAGAGTTCACCGATCGTAGGACTCGTACAAAAGAGGAACGGCTAAATGAAGACTCTGTGAACATGGGATATGCTGAGCGAATTATCAAAGGTTGGAGAGGTCTTGATGTTAAAGGATCAGATGAACTTATTCCTGGTACATTAGATGAAGCTGTATTCCAATTTGAGGAGCAGAAGAAAAAGGATCCTACATTTGTTGTCCCATCTCGTGAAGATATTGGAAAGACTGAGGTTGAATTTTCAGTTGATACAGCCTTCAATATCATCTCTAATTCTGTTGATTTTATGAGCTGGATTTTGGACATCAGCGGTAATGCTGAGCATTATTCAAGAGTTGCTGCAAAGAAGCAAGAGGAATATGAAAATTTAAAATCATAGCGGAGGTGTCGGGTGGGCTTAGGAAATCTAAAAAAAATTGTGATGACTGTAAGCG
>Ga0307376_10003975_pt1 | contig 13674 bp, 6 predicted proteins | sample TR2MG_FD_202536 | JGI IMG/M metagenome (GOLD analysis project Ga0307376, IMG submission 202536) | Soil microbial communities from Risofladan, Vaasa, Finland - TR-2 | ecosystem: Environmental > Terrestrial > Soil > Coastal area > Acid sulfate soil | place: Finland: Risofladan, Vaasa | collected...
AGCGGTTTGGATTCAGTAAATGTCATTTGATGTGCCATTTCACTATCCATGATTGCCCTGAATACTTTCCTGGCAGCCTCCTTACTTACATCTTGAAAGCTTAATGAACGACTATAAGCAACATTTATTTTTATAGCAACAATTCCAGATTCAATAGCCTTAATTAGTGACGTTTCAAGGGATTTTACAAAATCATCAATTGTCTTGATTTGTCTTATCTGCATTATTGCAATAGAGTCGACAGTATATTTTGTCCTTAAAGTAATCCAGGGTGCAAAATTTCTTATATTATAAATGTTAACGCCCTCAACCTCAAATTCATCAGGTTCATCAACATTCAAAATTACACTTTCAATATTACATTTGTCGTTTATTACCTGCCTGAACCAGTCAGTCTGGTAAGCATTTTTTATCTTCCCGGACAAAGGACCAATAGTTGATTCATTTATATCTTCAATATCGTATAAACTTCTGGCAGCAAGTAATGATACCCTGTTGAATCCCGTATTGAATGATCCTTCCCAATATGGTTTCAGTATATTCCATTTCTCATATATTGTAAGAGAGTCATCTAATAATGGACCCAACGAATTACGATCCAGTCCTGCCGAAACATAATCGTTAAAATTATAATGGTACAAAAGAAGCATGAAGTCTGTCAGGCTACTGTTTTTTATACGCTCCGGATCTAAAAAATGCTCGTGGGTATCAATAATTTTCAGAGTGTCGATATAATTTCTTATTCGTTGGACATATCCACGATCGGGTGCGGGTCTGATCTGAGCATGAGAACTCATTTCATTGGAAAAAAGCATGACCAATAACAGTATTGTTGATAAAACTGATTTAAGCAGAAGACTAGTATCAGATATCCCAGTTTTATCTTTTAATTCTTTCATGTATTGCATTTTTATTATCTATAGACAATGGTTAATGACTGGAATATTCCCCTGTTAACAAAAATTAACCTTTTGCAGTTTAGCTGATCATTTGATAATTCTTAGAGAGATATAATTTCAGGAGATTACTCGGGAATGTCTGGCTAATAAACTATATTTGGATTAAACAGTTATGATATGAATTTGTTTGAAATTTTTAAAAAATCTTCGTCTTCTGCATCTCATCTCTTTTTGGCATTTATGATGGTCTTATTAATTCATCCAAAAGATTCATTTTGCATTGATTATAAAGGAGTAATCGTACAATTTGCTGAATCAGCAGGTAAAATTGAGATGAATGTGGCGAACTTATTGGCTGACAGGCTTAAGGAAGCAGGTATGGAAGATGTGGAATTGGTTAAAGGGAATAATAGTATTGAAATAAAAGAAGGTAAATTACTTATTATGCTTGGAATCTCTAAGAAGCATAGTGGTATTAATTCCTATTTCAATAAGCATCGCATTGCTCCATTAACTGAACTGGATCCTGGCCCTGAAGGATTTTTATTGAGTAAGTATACCGGGCATGATGTGATTGTTGCTGCAGGGATTGATGAACGTGGTTGTTTATATTGTGTGGGTGAATTCCTCAGGACCGTAAATATAAGGAACGGGATAATGGAATTGACTGAACATTTAGAGGTACGTACTGCACCTGCATTTGAAATAAGAGGAACTCAGGTGGGACAAAGTGGTGTGGCAAAACAGTTGGCGAAAGTTCGTGATTGGACAGATGATGAAGTTCATCGTGTTATTCTGGATTATGCTCTGGAAGGTGCAAATATTTTTACTACAGATGGCGGGCCGATCTTTGATTTTCTTAAATCGTTTGGGCTTATGGCTCAAGGAGGTTTTGGAGCCAATACTGCCGGAGAAGACATCCCTCATGAGTGGATAGCTGCTGAATCTATTGGCAGAACCGGATATGTTTGTCTTTCTGTTCCTGAAGCTAAAGATTTTATGTTAAAGAAATGTGATGATTTTTTCAGAGACAGTCCACGTTTTGATTTGGTAGGTTTTCATGGTGGTGATGGTGGCGGGTGTGAATGTGATAAGTGTGATCCCTATGGATTGACATTCATGAAGACTGTGGAAGAGATGGCGGCGATAATACATAAATATCATCCCGAAACCCGTGTCTATTTTACCAATCAAAAATTTGATAATGAAGATGATAGTGCCATTTTTTCATACTTGCAGGAGCAGCCACGCGAGTGGCTTTGGGCATGGGGTTATGGTCCGGGCTCTGATGCAACTTCATGGCAGCCAGGGCACAGGCAGACCCATCGAATGGATCTGTTCAGGTATCCGGGATTTGGACCATATGGGCTATATCCGAAAGAGATTTTGAGTCAAATACCGGCCCGGCATAAGCTTATTTATTATAATGAAATAACACACTGGAAATACGCTCAGCATGCCTATATACAGATGTATCCACGGGCTGATCGTGATAGAAATCTTCCTCCTCACTGGAGTCATGAAATTTACGAACGCCGCCCTGACCAGTTTCTTACAATGGTGTACAACAGGCTTACTTTTTATGCCTGGCCTCGATACTATCACAGGGTCTTTAACGATCTGATGCCTTTTGGTATTGGTGATATAACTCACTCAAGTGGACACCATGACCACTTCAATCAATGGATGTGGCAAAGACTATTATGGTCGCCAAGGATGACTGTGGAGGAGGTGGTTGATGAATATTGTAAAACCTGGTTTGGTAGGGAGGCCGCCCCGTTAATGGCTGAGGCACTTTTTATTCTGGAAGAGAATCTCCAGGAACAATCCGAAAAAACTTTGCCTGAAAAAGCCGGTATAAAAAGATATTACGACCTGGTAAAAGAAGCAGGAGGGAAAATGCCTGAGGAACTGATGGTTAAAGATTGGTTATGGCGCATGTATATGCAGAAAGGGGTACTTGACCGGTATACACAGCTTAGTGTTCAACAGCAGATGAACCTTCAATCACGTATTGAAGATAATATTTCAGATGCGTTGAAAAATGGAGAAGCTGATAAAGCAATCAATGAATCACTCTTATGGTTTGATTTAATGGAATCAAATGAAATGCAAGAGTTAAGGGAGGAGGCAGGTATCCTTGGTGAAGAGAGCAATGACATATTTGGAGTTAGAAACGATGGCTATTTTAACCTTGAGCATGATTTTATTGGACTGGGATGGTTAAAGCGCCAGCTCGAAAGGGCAAAAGTCGCTGAGAAAAAGAAAAAACTGGAACTACTCGCAATGATAGTTGAATATGAGAGTACTGGAGAAGGAGGTTTTTATGATAACCTTGGCACTGCCAATAAAGCACCCAATGTTGTTTTCGGATATCCATATGATCACGGTCAACCTTATGTAAATCAGATGCTGTCCGAAGGAAACCGGCCGTCACAGCGCTCAATGCATTTTACCCAGAATGAAGATCAGGGAGTGACTCTTTTTTATCGTGATCTTGATCCCAAAGCTTCTTATTCAATAAGATTTACATTAGTACGTCCCTGGTTTCAGGAACGTTATGCCATGCGTATGAATCAAAAAAGCGAGACAATTTATGCTGATGGTATTACTCTTGCTGATGACCTGGAACTTCCCTTACAAATGAGTGATTTTTTTACTTATGACATCCCTGCTATTGCAACAATCGATGGTGAACTTGAGATAAGAATGGAAAGAGCAGCTGATGTGGCTCGTGGCGACAGAGTAAGTGTGGAACAGTGGCGTAATTCAGGCGGGTGGGGGACACTGCTTTCTGAAGTATGGCTTTTAAAAAAACCAAAGAACAAACATTAAGAATCAATATAAATTTCCCGGGTGTAATAAAAATTAGAATATCTTAGTGACACAAACTTTTTTTAATATTTGAAAGGGATTTAAATTCAATGTTATGAAAAGACGTGATTTTGTGAAAATGACAAGTACAGGAGGAGCTTCTTTGGTACTGGCTCCAGCTGCAAATATCTCATTGGTACAGGACAGTATATTTACATTGAATATTAATCCCAAACCGCTTTTTGATCTTTCACCATGGTTATATATGCAGTTTATGGAACCGCTGGGAGTTACTGATAGTTCAGTTGAAGCAGCCTGGGATCATGGCACAGACCGTTGGAGAGATGATGTAGTTCAAGTCACTAAAGAGCTGGCTCCGGGAATGATCCGATGGGGAGGGTGTTTCTCATCTTTTTACAGGTGGAAAGAAGGTATAGGCCCCAGAGATCAAAGAAAGCCAATGTTCAACATCCTCTGGGGCGGAATAGAATCAAATCAGATAGGAACCGCTGAATTTGTGGATTTTTGCAAACAAGTTGGTGCTGATCCTTTAATGGCAGTTAACTTCGAATCTGATGGGCAGGCCAACTGGGCTATAAATATAAAAGGTGAAATTCGTAGGGGTGATGCCTCCGAAGCTGCTGATTGGGTTGACTATTGCAATAATCCTTCAAATAAGTTAAGAATTAAGCATGGTTTGAAAGATCCTTTAACAATTAAAGTTTGGCAGCTTGGTAATGAGACATCTTATGGAAAGAACAGATTTGATCTGGAAACAGCGGCAAAAAAGACAATTGAATTTTCCAAAACAATGAAGGCTGTTGATCCGTCTATTAAATTAATTGGATGGGGCGATAGTGGCTGGGCTCCTAAAATGATCGATATTGCCGGAGAGCATATTGATTATATTGCTTTTCACCATATGTTTAACCCTTCACCAATTCCTGAAAGATCTCCATTAAAGGATAATGATTATAGAAAAGACCCTGCAGCTACCTGGGAAATACTTATGAATGGTTATAAATATCATGAAGATAAAATTATGGGAATAAGGAATGAAGTAAGTTCCTATAATATGCCTTTAGCGATGACAGAATGCCATTATTCACTTCCGGGAAGGAATCGTTGTGAGGTACTATCATCATGGGCCACCGGAGTATCTTATGCACGGTTTATGAACCTGCATGAACGAAATGGTGATTTGCTCAAAATTGCTACAGCGGCCGACTTTTGCGGAACACGATGGCAAAATAATGCAATTATGATACCTGTACCTGGAGGCAAATCATTTATGATGCCGGTAGCTAAAATTATGAGTCTATATCGTAAACACACAGGAAATCAATATCTTGAGGTATCAAATGTGCCTAATGGTTTGGATATTACTGCAAGCCGGACAGGGAATACAATCTATTTGCATGTAGTAAATATTAATCGGGCATGGCCAGTAAAACTGAATCTGGCCATCAATAATTTATCTGTTAAATCTGCTAAAGCATTTGAATTAACAACGGATCCTGAATTTGAAATATTAAGAGCTGAAAATGATCCTTTGATACCAAAGGAAAGAGTTTTACCGGTTGATGAACCCATAGTTTTTCCATCAGCTTCTGTAACTGCAGTGGAATTAACTGTAGTTTAATTTAATAATTATTTACTTATGAAACCTCCATGTATTAGCATACGCAAGCGAGTTTACGAGCTCAGCGAAGCTAAACACAATAGTATAATAATCACCGACATGGAGGCAGGCTATCATACCCTTAAAATAAATTATTATATGATGAAAACGAAACTTTTGATTCTTATTATTTTACTGGCATGTGCCAGATCTACTCATGCACAGTTACCAGCAGATGTGTATAAAAAACCTCTTAAGGAGGTGCTTACAGATATTGAAAATAAATATAAAATAAAGTTTCAGTACAGTGAAAGTCTAATCAGAAATATTGATGTTTTGTATCCAACATGGCGTTACAGAACCGATACTGAGACAACATTGGCAAATGTTCTGCTGCCTCTTGATCTGGTTTATCAGAAGACAAGTGATGGGGTCTATGAAATTACACGATTTCAGTATTACAGGAAACCATTCGAAGAGGGGAAAAAGCATCTCGATAAACTCCTTGCCAGTTATCCAACAGTTACAGACTGGGAGAATCGAAAGAGAGAACTTCGCAGCTGTTTTCTGGAGCAAATGAGACTTTCACCACTTCCCCATAAGACACCCCTTAATCCTGTTTATACCCCTAAGAAGGTTATGAATGGTTATACTGTTGAGAATGTGGCTATTGAAACATTGCCAGGTGTATATCTCTGTGGCTCTCTTTACCGCCCAGCGAAGGGCAAAGGCCCGTTTGCTGCAATTCTTTGCCCTCATGGACATTTTCCAAGTACAGACCTGAATAAATATGGCCGCTACAGACCCGATCAGCAGAATCGCTGTGCAACTCTGGCGAGGATGGGAGCAGTTGTTTTTAGTTATGAAATGTTTGCATGGGGAGAATCGCTATTGCAGGTAAATCAAGCAGATCATAGTACAGGATTGGCTCTTACAATGCAAACACTGAACAGCATGAGGGTTCTCGACTTCCTTACTTCATTACCTTACGTTGATTCAAAAAGAATAGGTGTTACTGCTGCATCAGGCGGGGGAACCCAATCGTTTCTCATTACTGCCGTCGATGACAGGATAGCTGTGAGTGTTCCGGTGGTTATGGTTTCTTCATCTTTCTTTGGAGGATGCCCGTGCGAAAGTGGATTACCAATACATTCGTGTTCAGATATGGGAACTAATAATGCTGAAATAGCAGCAATGGCTTCTCCTCGTCCTTTACTGGTTGTTTCTGAAACAAGCGACTGGACACAAACCGTTCCGTCAATAGAGTATCCATACCTGAAAAAAGTTTATAGCCTCTATGGAAAGCCGGAAAACGTTGAAAATGTTCACATCGAAAACGAAGAGCACAATTATGGCATTTCAAAACGGCTGCCTATGTACAATTTTATGGCCCGTCACCTGGATTTGAATATTAAAGCTGTTGAAGATAAAACAGGTAATATAGACGAATCTAAAAATACCATTGAGAATTATGAAGCACTGCTGGTATTCGGAAAAGAGGGGAGGTTACCTGCTAATGCTGTAAAAGGTGCTGAAGCTATATGGAATGTGCTTAGGTCATTACAATAAGAAAAATAAATAATCTTAAAATAAACATTATGAGAAGCTTATTAATCCGATTTCTATTTCTGACTTTTTTTTATGGTTTGGGAATACAAAGTTCTGTGAATGCACAATCAATTGACCCGGTAGACTATGTTAACCCATTCCTCGGGACCGATTTTTTTGGACATACCTTTCCGGGAGCATCACTCCCTTATGCAATGGTTCACCTAAGCCCTGATATCAATACTCAGGGATGGACATTTGCTTCCGGGTATGCATATTCTGAGAGTTCTATTATGGGGTTTAGTCATTTACACTGGAACGGAGTGGGAATGGTAAATGGAGGCGAAATTTTATTAATGCCAACAGTTGGTGATAAACTTCAGGTTGTTCCAGGACCATTAAATGATCCTGATAAAGGTTACCGCTCCCGGTTTGACCATTCAAGCGAATCTGCCTCACCTGGATACTACTCTGTATTTTTAAAAGATTATAACATTAAAGCTGAGCTAACTTCAACCAGGAGAGCTGGATTCCATCGTTATACTTTTCCAGAATCAAACAGTTCCAAAATCATTTTGGATGTTGGACATCAAATTGGCAGTGGATCAAAGGAGGAATCATCGGAACTGAAAATTTCAGATAACAATTGTATAGAAGGAACAAAAGCCGGGGCTCTTGGGAAGATATATTTTGTTGCTGAATTCAATAAACCATTTGCATATTATGGAACATTTGATGCAGGTTATCAAACGCCTGAATCAGGAGGGAGCTTATGGCCATATAAAGATGGTGAAGATGGAGGTAATATAGGAGCCTTTGTCTATTTCAGGACCAGCGAAAATGAACAAATTCTGGTTAAAGTTGGGATTTCATATACCAGCATTGAAGGCGCAAGGAGAAACCTGAAAGAGGAGATCCCTGATTGGGATTTTGACAGGATCAGGAAAAATGCACGGGCAGAATGGAGCAAAGAGTTATCAAGAATAAAGATTGAAGGGGCTACTGATGACCAGAGAGAGATTTTTTACACAGCAGTCTATCACTCTTTATTGTCGCAATATATCTCGCAGGATGTTGATGGTAAGTACTTCGGATCAGATAAGAAGATTCATGAAGCAAAAGGGTTCGATTTTTACGGATCATTCTCCTGTTGGGACACTTATCGGTCTCAACATCCTCTTCTGACTATAATGGCACCGGATCATGTTAATGATTTTATTAAGTCAATTGTTGCTAAAACAGAGAATTATGGATGGCTTCCTGCTCAACATTTTCTCAATATTTTTGGTGAAGCAATGGTTGGAGACCACCTCATTCCTGTTATTGTTGATGCTTATATGAAAGGATACAGGGATTTCGACGTGAAATTTCTTTATGAAGCCATGCGAAAAAAAGCACTGGAAGAACCTAAACCTCCAGTCCCTTCATATTCAGGAAGATCTGGTCTGGTTTATTACAAGGAACTTGGATATACTCCTGTGGATAAAGTAACCGAATCAGTTCCAAACACTCTGGAATTGGCTTATGACGATTGGTGTATTGCACAACTGGCAAAAGAACTTGGTAAGAATAGTGATTATGACCTGTTTATGAAAAGGTCAAAAAATTACCAAAATTTGTGGGATAGCAAGACACAATTTATGCGCCCTAAGAATTCTGACGGAACATGGCTTGAAGAGTTGGGAGGAAATGAACAGGAAATAGTAAAAGAAGGAGAGCATTCCTATTACAAATATTTCGATCCGCTTCTCGTCGGCAGAAGGCCCAACCGTCATTATACGGAATCAAATGCATGGCAATATATCTGGTCAGTTCAACATGATATTCAGGGACTTATAAACTTATTTGGCGGAAATAAAGCATTTACAACAAAACTTGACACTTTTTTTGAGATGAGTCCAAACATAACACTTCCTAAATATGTAGGAGTTGTTGGTACAATAGGACAATATGTTCATGGCAATCAACCATCTCATCATGTGGCTTACCTTTATGATTACGCCGGGGAACCATGGAAAACACAACAACGGGCAAGACAGGTCTGTGAAGAATTATATCGTATTGGCCCAGGAGGTATATGCGGGAATGAAGATATGGGATCACTCTCATCGTGGTATATCTTAAGTGCCATGGGATTCTATCCGGTTACTCCCGGAAGTACAACTTATGCTATTGGAAGTCCTTTATTTGGAGAGGTGACAATTGATCTTGGTAAAAATAAAGTCTTTACTATTCAGGCTAAGAATAACTCTCATAATAATAAATATATTCAATCGGCAACCTTAAACGGTAAACCAATTAGCAGAACATGGATTACACAGAAAGAGATTACTGATGGAGGTATACTTGTTTTCGAAATGAGTCCGGAGCCGAATAGAAAATGGGGTAATAAGCCTGAAGATGCACCCCCATCTATGAGCAAAAGGTGATATTTCACCTTAAAGCGAATAATGAGTTTAATAATTCAATGAAACTAAAAGTTTAACTGTGAAAACGAATTAATTTGACAATCTGATTATTAATCTGAATAGATAAATTTATTCTCTAATACTTTGACTTTAAAAATTATTTAAATCATTTCATTTTAACGGTGGCACAGGAGTTACCAGGTATCGGGTACCATGTTTAAATTCCCCAGAGCTTGGTTTATCCCTCATTAATCCGTTAATTATGTAAAAGTTTTGCAGGTGCCTGTTCATTATTGATTCTCCGGCACCAACTTCAATTATTCTTTCGCTCTGGTCTGCTCCATAACCTCCCAAAGCTGCTCCTCTTATGTCGGCAACATATCCTGGCCATTTACCTCCATTCCATGTATATCCGAAGAAAAATGGATGAGATCCGTCAACCTTTTTAATTTCCTCTTTCCAATCGAGTTGAAATTTAATAAATGGTTCACCAGGGAAAGTAGCAATAACAATATTATTATTAATCAGGATAGTTGAGATATACACATTGAATCCAATGGTTTTATCAAACCGGCCTGTAAACTTCAATGAATCAGTCAAATACTGAATATCATCTTCATTGTTTCTTATTGGTGTTAATGAATTGGTGAGTTTAATGGTTTCAATTGCAAGAAGTTTTCCCATCCTTTCAATCAGGCTATAATCAGTCTGGAAGGGATCATCAGGTCCATTTCTTCCGGGTGTTTTAAATAATGGAGCAATATTTCCTGCTGCACCCTCAATAAAAAGACAATTTGCCTTCTTACCAAAAGATTCTTCCACTATCCTGCAAGCTACTCCCGGATAATCTGCTGATATTGCAAAATTACCCCAAACAGCGTCACTGTGGCAGGCATAATTCATAATAATGGCTCTTGTCTGGCCTTTTGTATCTTCTATTTTGATAACTCCAACTGCAGGATCAACAGGACCAAAAGGGATTCTTTCATAATTAATATAACCATAATGATCATCCTCAAACCATGCTTCCCGGGCATGACCATCATCCCGAATAATTAACCGGTTAAAGCCCAGTTGAGGAAAGCTTCTTTCACCAGCAGATATCCTTGCCTGAAACATATCCTTTACAGCTAATTCAATAGCAAGGACCAGTTGATTTTCCAGGATTGTTGAACTTCTATTACGCGCTCCCGAATGGGTATGGGATGGACAGATAAAAAGTTGTGAGATCCCAAATTTTTCTTTACAGATTTTCACTAGGTTATCATTGGTATATCCACCAAGATCAACAGAGATAAAAGCTAATCGCAGGCCATTTACATCAAGAACAAGGCTACGGGCATATAAAGAATCATGAACCGGAAGATCATAATCTTTAGGCGTTATATTTACCTTGGCTGTACCTGCCAGGAGTTTTCCGGTTACTCCAAATATTTCATCAGGAATAACAAATAGAGAGCAAAAAATAAAGATTGAGACCAATAATTTCATTTTGTTCATGATGTTAATTATAGAGGAAGGTTTGAAATAATTATTAAAATTTATCGTATTCAGTGTATTTGCACTTCAGTTAGTTCAGTACAAATTAACATTATATCTCCACTTATATTACTTACAGATTTTCTGTTAATGTAATTGTTTTACCACTCGGGATATCAAAACTGGCAGTTTTATCTCCATAGCGTATCACACAGGGATTTCCAAGGAGCGATTTTATTTCTCCTTTTTGAAGTTTCCCATCTTTCCATTCTAAATTAACTACGAAACCGTCACGCGCCCTTAATCCTTTCACTGAACCGTTATTCCAGCTTATTGGTAACGCAGGCAGCAGGCTTATCTCCCCTGCATGACTTTGTAACAGGCATTCAGCTACAGCTGCAGTATATCCAAAATTAGCATCCGACTGATTGCTGCCTGAATTGTGCAGGTTTGCTGCTAACCTGCCACTACCAAGAAATTTCTTAATTAGTGTATCTGTTTTGGTGCTGTTTTCCAGGCGGGCCCACATAGCTATATCCCAGACAGTAGGAAATCCCCCTCTGCCTTGGCGTGGTTCAAGGAATTTTTGGTATGCAGCAGCAAACTCCGGATTCCCGCGCAAAGTAAGTGAGCTCCCCGGGAAGAAAGGGAAATGTGCAGAAAGATTATGGCCCTCCGGGCCTCTTTTCCAGTCCTCTATCCATTCCTGGAGTGTACCATCCTGCCCGATCTGGTATGGAGGAATTTTTTGTAATGCCGTAGCCAGTTCTTTTCCAAAATCCTCGTCGACATTTAGGATCTTTCCTGCTTCAATACAATGAGGAAAAAGTTCTCGGATAATTGCAATATCCATTGTAGTTGAAGGTGACAAAAAAGCCTTCTGTCCTTTACTGTCAAAGTACCCATGTTCAGGTGACATTGAGAATGGTATTACTAACCATTTGTACTTAGGATGCTCAATCATCAGATCCATTAGAAATTGTGCAGATCCCTTTAGCACAGGATAATATTCATTCAGAAATTCCATGTCACCAGTATAAAGATAATGTTCCCAAATATGCTGGCAAAGCCAGCTTCCTCCTATCGGCCACATCCCGTATCGGGCCCCGTCAACAGGTGCAGTTCCTCTCCACAGGTCAAAGTTATGGTGGACTACCCATCCTTCGCAGTCATATTGGGCCCGGGCTGTCTTTGCACCGCTAACTGACAGGTCTTTAATAGCATCGAACAATGGCAAATGACATTCGCTTAGATTACATACCTCAGTCGGCCAGTAGTTCATCTGGGTATTAATATTCATTGTGTATTTGCTCCCCCATGGTGGAGATACAGCTTCGTTCCAGATTGCCTGAAGGTTAGCTGGTTGACCGCCTGAACGGCTGCTTGAAGCAAGTATATACCTCCCAAATTGAAAACATAGGCCAGCCAGATTAATATCCTCTCCACCTTGTTTTACATTGATGAGTCTTTCGTCTGTTGGTTTGGTATTCATCGCATGATCTCCAATATTTAGATGAACTCGTCCCATCAAATTCCGAAAATCATATTCATGTCTCTTACGCAAAGTTTTATAATCCTTACCCTCCAGGCTATTTAATATACTTTGGCATGCAGCTGCAGGGTCACCTGTTATATCAGTATAGTTTTTAAAGCTTGTGGCTATTGTTAAAACAAATGTTACCGAATTTGCATTATTTATGATCAGACTGGTATCACTTCTACCATACTGACCGTTTTCCGGAAATGCCTGAAGAGCAGTCTGAAACCGCATCCCCTTACCTTCAACTGTTGCTATCAGGGAATTGTAAGGGCTTGGTGGAAGCGGCCCTTTCCAGCAACCGTTCATAATCAGTTTGTCAGGCTGGGCAATTGTCTCTTCCAGATAGGGACTTTTCAGCCTGGCTTCAACAGAAATACTGCCAGGTTTGTCACAGCGGATATTAATAACCATTGCATGATCGGGGTATGACATAAATACTTCACGGGTATAATTAGCATTGTTATAAGAATAAGTGACTTTACTTATGCCGGTTTCCATATCCAGTTCGCGATAGTAATTTCCGACATTTTCTATTCCTTTGAAGTCTAGCAGTAAATCACCAATAGGCTGATATGCTTGCTGATTGATAGGAACGCCAAAGAAATGTTCGTCAGCCATCTTCTCAGCTTCCTGGTATTTTTCAGCAAAAACCAAATCGCGAATCAGAGGAAAATATTTAAAAGCTTCAGGGTTTGAATAGTCATGTGGCCGACCTGACCAGAAACTACTCTCATTTAATGCAATGCGCTCATATTCAATGCCACCAAAGATCATTGCCCCCATATATCCATTTCCAACAGGCATCCCTTCAAGCCACTTTTCGCCTGGCTGATTGTACCAAAGAACCATATCTCTTTCAGCTTCTGTGGCTGGCTTTTGTAAATCTTCTTTATTCAGCTGGTTGCAGGAGGTTTGTATTATGAGAAAGCTGTAGAATATTGCCAGGCTGACAATTAGCTTTGAAGCAATTTTTTTCATTAGGTCCCGTATTTGTTTGTTAATATAACTTTGAATAATCTTAGAGTAATAAAATCGTCTATAATCCTTTCTCAGGATCAGATATGAACTTTAATTTTAATTACCTGGAAGTTAAGAGGGTTAAATACAGACAACAATTGCTGATTAGTTTTTTATCACAAACCTGTCACCAGCAACTGGTACAATTTTCTGTATTGATTTTTCCTGCTCCATTGAGGCATCCGTAGGTTGACAGCCACCAACTGATATTTCAATCTCTCCAGGTATTACGGCTCTTATACCATTTTCATCGACCAGCGATAATTCTTTTGGTTCCAGATTAAACTCCACCAGCTGAGATTCACCAGCTTTTAAACTTATTCGTTTAAAAGCTTTCAGGGCCCGGAT
>Ga0307376_10003977_pt1 | contig 13670 bp, 17 predicted proteins | sample TR2MG_FD_202536 | JGI IMG/M metagenome (GOLD analysis project Ga0307376, IMG submission 202536) | Soil microbial communities from Risofladan, Vaasa, Finland - TR-2 | ecosystem: Environmental > Terrestrial > Soil > Coastal area > Acid sulfate soil | place: Finland: Risofladan, Vaasa | collected...
TGTTACAACGCCAGAACCATTACATACTGAACAATTGATTATTGACTCTTTGCTTTTAGCGCCTGTTCCAGTACATGTTTTACAGTTTATATCTCTGTGTATTACTATTTTTTTATGTACCCCAGTAACAATATCATTAATACTCATAGGAACCTTTATTCTCAAATCAGAGCCTCTGTTTTGTCTGTTTTGACGCTGTCCTCTTCCTCCAAAAAAGTTACCACCAAATCCGCCACCAAAATTAAAATTTCTAAGAAAATCTTCCATAGAACTATTTCCGCCAAAATTATCACCTATATCCCCTCTGTCATATTTTGCTTTCTTATTAGGGTCACTCAAAATTTCATAAGCCTCAGCTATTTCTTTAAATTTAGCCTCATCTCCTGTTTCTTTTACGTCAGGATGATAAATCTTACTTAGTTTTCGGTAAGACTTTTTTAACTCTTCTTCTGAAGCGTTTTTTTCAACTTCTAATATTTTATATAAATCTTTTGCCATTTTATTCTATTTTTTTAAATACGAAGCGGAATGTCGAAAAAAAATCAACACTCCGCAACTTTGGGCTTACCCTCACAATTTAGAAGTTGCTCCTTACCTCTTTTCGTAAACCAAAGCGTTTTCAATAATCACAATCTCATACCTTTTAGTATATTGATTAATTCTTATTGTATAGTTGTAAACTTTATCATTAAATTTAAATGAAATTTTCCCTTCATCAATATTGACATATATTACTTCGCAATCAAAACGTTTGGAAGTGTTTTTTACTTTTTTAGTTGCCGCTTCTATAAAAAGAACTTCTGATTCTCTTACACAGTAAAGTTTGTTATTTTTTTCTGTTATATCAAAATAATCAAAAGTAATTAAAGTATCAATATTTTTCAAATGATATTTGCCAACGTACTTAGAGCAATCAATTGTTTTTTTAGAATACTCTAAATTTGATTTTATTTGAGATTGACAAATACAAATTGCGAATATCAATAATGATGTTAAGATTAAATTTTTCATTTTTTATTATATTTTTTTAATTAATATTTCATCTATAAAACCTTCTTTCTTTGCTTCCTCTGGAGTCATCCAGTAATTACGGTCACAAATTTTATGAATATGCTTATAATCCTTTCCGCTAGTATCAGAAAGAATTGTATATAATTTTTTCTTAAGTCTTTCCATATGTTTTAATCCAATTTCCATATCTGAAAATTGTCCTTCAAGACCACCTAATGGTTGGTGAACCATTATTTCAGCACTAGCTAATGCAAATCTCTTTTTAGGGGCTCCAGAAGTAACCATAACAGCTCCCATAGAAGCTGCCATACCAACAGCAACAGTATTTACATCTGGAGAAATATAATTCATTACATCAATCAAGGCAAGACCGGCAATTACACTACCACCACCAGAATTTATGTACATAATAACATCTTTTTTAGCATCTGTCATTTCTAAAAATAACAATTGAGCTATAGCTACATTTACAACTTCATCAGTAACTCCATGACCAAAAAATACAACTCTATCTTTTAATAATCTCGTATAAACGTCATAACTTATCAAAGAGCCATTTGGAGCTTCTTCAACAACTGTAGTGCCTAAGTTTTTTACAGTTTTATCAATTAATACATTTGTTTGTTTTGAAATAGCTTTAGTGCCAAAGCCTTGTGTTTTCGAAGCAATTTCGAATCCTTTAATTAAAGATGTAACTTTATCCATGTTTTGTTTTTTAATTTAAGCAAATATAGTTAAAATATTTAAACCACAAAATAAATTAAACATTTTTTTATTTAATTGTAACAAATACTTTTAAATAAAAAGGGCCCAGTTAAACTGAGCCCTTTTTTTATTTTTTCTTAGTAACTTGTACTTCTTCTTTTTTATCATCCCAATTGACAAGAATAGTGTCTCCTTGACTAAACTTCTTGAGAAGTAATTGTTTCGAAACTGGCGTTTGAACATGTTTGGTAATCATTCTTAAAATTGGTCTACCACCAAACTCTTCTGAGTAACCATCTTTAACAATAAGTTCTTTAATGGAATCAGAAAACTCAATTTTGTAACCTTGTTTCTCTACGCGCTTAGCAAATCCTCTCAAATGAACTTCTGTAATTTCCATTATATTTTCTTTACTTAATTTATTAAATATAACTTGTTCATCTAAACGATTTAAAAACTCCGGCTTAAATTGTTTCTTAAGAGCTTTTTCAATAATAGCTTCAACTCTTAACTCATCTTTAACATTACCCAAATTAAATCCTAAAGATTTTGATTCTGACAATTCTTTTGTTCCAACATTGGATGTCATGATGATGATTGTATTTTTGAAGTTTACAGTCAAACCTTTTCCGTCAGTTAATTTACCTTCATCTAAAATTTGAAGGAAAATATTATGAACCAAAGGGTGTGCCTTTTCAATTTCATCAAACAACACAACGCAATAAGGTTTGTTACGAACTTTTTCAGTTAATTGACCACCTTCTTCGTAGCCTACATAACCCGGAGGAGAACCTTTTAATTGAGCTATAGTATGAGGTTCAGTATATTCACTCATATCTATTTTAATCATAGCATCTTCATCGTTAAATAAATATTCTGCCAACGACTTAGCAAGTTCGGTTTTACCTACACCTGTTGGGCCAATAAATAAAAATGATGCGATTGGCTTTTTTGGATTATTAAGTCCGGCGCGATTACGCTGAATGGCTTCTGCTATTTTTACTACAGCTTTATCTTGACCAATAACTCTCTTTTGAATTTCATCTGACATCTTAAGTAATTTAACACCTTCATCTTCTGTAATTTTAGTTACAGGAACACCTATCATTCTTGAAACTACCTTAGCAACATCTGCTTCGGTAATAGGTATACGATTGCTTTTTTCAGAATCTTCCCACTGTTTAGTGGCTGTTTCGTATTGGCTAATTAAAATCTTTTCTTTATCGCGAATTTTTGCAGCTTGTTCATATTGTTGACTTTTAACAAAAACATCTTTTTGTTTTTTAATCTCTTCAATTTCATTTTCAAGTCGAAGAATTTCAGGTGGCGTTTTTAAGTTATCAATATGTACTCGAGAACCAACTTCATCAATAACGTCAAAAGCTTTATCTGGAAAAAAACGATTTGTAACATATCTATCAGCATAATCTACAGCTGAATCGATTGCGTCATCTTCAAATTTAACTCCATGATGCTCTTCATATGAAGCCTTAGCTTGATGTAAAATTTCTCTAGTTTCTTCAAGAGATGGTTCTTCAACCATTACTTTTTGAAATCTACGTTCCATAGCTCCATCTTTTTCAATTGATTTTTTATATTCATCAATTGTGGTTGCTCCAATAACTTGCATTAAACCTCTTGCTAAAGCAGGTTTAATCATATTTGAAGCATCTAAGCTTCCAGCAGAGTTACCTGCCCCTATAATAGTGTGCAACTCATCAATAAAAGCTATAACATCTGGATTTTGTTCAATCTCATCAACAATAGCTTTCATTCTTTCCTCAAATTGGCCGCGATATTTTGTACCAGCCACAACCAAAGAAAGGTCTAGTGCAATAATTCTTCTGCCATGCAAAATTCTACTTACTTTTTTCTCAATAATTCTCATTGCCAAACCTTCAACAATAGCTGTTTTTCCAACACCTGGTTGTCCAATAAGAACTGGGTTATTTTTCTTTTTACGACTCAAAATTTGAATCACTCTGTCAATTTCATCATTTCTTCCAATAACTTGCTCTAATTTACCATCTAAAGCCATCTTAGTCAGGTCTTTACCAAAATTATCCAACATTGGAGTTTTTGATTTATCTTTTCTTCTTGATGAAGTTTCTTGTGCTCCTTGAGCGTCGTCATTAATTTCTTCTGCCATTGTTATGTATGTTTAGTTTTTTGTTTAAACGATTTTTTTATTATTTTGTTACAATTATTATTATTTATTTCCAGTACTTCCAAATCCGCCAGAACCGCGCTCAGTTTCCCCTAGTTGATTAACAATATCAAACATAACTTGTTCATGTTTTGCAACAACCATTTGCGCAACTCTTTCTCCATCATTTATTATAAATTCCTCATTTGAAAGATTTACTAAAAGAACTTTTACTTCTCCTCTATAATCCGCATCGATTGTGCCAGGTGAATTTAAAACAGTTATGCCATGTTTTAATGATAATCCACTACGTGAACGAATTTGGGCTTCTGTCCCAACTGGGAGTTCTATAAAGAGTCCAGTAGAAACCAAAGTTCTTTCTAATGGTTTAAGAATTATTGAAGTTTCTAAATTTGCACGTAAATCCATACCTGCAGCATTTACTGTTGCATATGAAGGCGCTAAATGTTTTGATTGATTTACTAACTTAACTGATAATTGGGTCATATTATTATGTGTTTTAATTTTAACAAATTTATGATTTATTTTTGTTATTTTCAAGTTTTTCTTGCCATTCTTTTAATTTATTTTTATCAACAGAATATGATACTTTACCATTTCTTATAGATAAGTGAGGTAAGTTTAATGTAAATTTTCCAGAAGCATCTTTCATAATACTTTTTCCGTTCTTATCAAAAGCTTCAACTTCTGCATCTTTTGAGTATAGTCTATATTTTATTTTTACTTTATCAGTATCATCCCAATAGATATTAATACATCTTTCCACACCATTCCAATCGATATAAATCAATCGGTTTAGTTTATCATATTTTTTTATGGGATAATCTATCATTTTAATTTCTGCAACATTTCCATCTCGCTTCTATTGTTAGAGTCAGTACTGCAAATTTGTATGGCTTTAGAATACACGCGACTTCTATCTTTTATTTTATCTTTAAAAGAATCAGTTGCTAACATAAAAGTTCTTAGCAACATCATGTCATCACTATAATTGGTAATCAAATTGTCAATTGATTTATTAATAGAATCATAATCATTTTCTAAACACGATTTATTAATAGATGCATAAACACAGATATTAGTTTTAGACTTATATTCCAATTCAAAAGCATCAACAATATCAGTATAGTTATTTTTTATTTCATTCATTTTTTCAACATGAATCCCAGCCTTTTTTAAAAAATCTACACCCTCTTCTGTTTTGTATTCTTCTAAATAAATTACTCTCTTTATCCCTGATTGATAAATCAATTTAGCACAATCCTTACAGGGACAACAAGTTATATATAAAGTGGCTCCAATAGAATTTTGAGTTGAAGCTGCTAATTTTAATATAGCGTTAGCTTCGGCATGTAATGTATACCAGTGAGTTTTTTTATCATCACCTTCACAGATATTGTCAAAGCCCGAAGGTGTGCCATTAAAACCATCAGATATTATCATTCGGTCCTTAACTATTATGGCTCCAACTTGTTTTTTTTTACAAAGAGATAACATAGACCATCTTTTGGCCATATCCATATAAGCTAAATCATATTGACGTTTTCTACTATCTGTCTTAGATTCGTAGCTACCTAAAATTTCCTCAGTATCCATTTTGTAAAATTACAAAACAAATATGATAAAAAAAAATTTAAAATGGTATTGTGTTTTTTATCTGTTCTCCAGCAATTATTCTTCTTCTAACTAAATCTATAGCGTGTTTATTGTTAAAAACACTTAAAAACTCTTCTTTAAATGAATCTGGAATTGAATACAATCTTCTTACTTCACGTATGTTTTTGGTTTCCTCACAAATATGCAAAAAATTACCAGCATCTAAATTCATAATAAATTCGAACCAAAACAGTTCCTCGGAAGTTAAATTAAACTTAACAGGGTACATTTCTTGAATTGGTAGATTTAAAACTCCGGAAAGATTTAAGAAAGAACAGTTTTTACTATTATGCATATTCACTTTTCTTATTTTATCATTTATTGAATAAAATATTCTAGATAAACTTTGTTCATCTGAAAAATTGTTTTTACCCATCATATACATGGCTGCGAAACTAATATTATAACCGTACTTAAAATAGTAAGTCAAGAAAATATCTGCAAAGATATTTCTAATTTGTATGTCTCTCATTTAATTTTCTTTGTTATTTTTATTTTTAGAATAAAGAGTACCTATTATTCCAAGAACTCCACCAGAAATGACTTTCAAAAGGTCTTCGATTAAACTTAGGTTTTCAGCATTAGTATGTTGTCCTGTGATAATCCTAGAAGCTTGTAATGACAACAGAGTAACAGGTATTGTTAAAGTCAATATAAATAAACACCATTCTGTTGGATTCCAATTTTTCATATAATTCTATTTCTGTTTATTTAATTAATATATTCCAATAAATCTTTACCGGTTCCTTTTTTTATTAGTTCAATAGCATTTATAGGAATAGGACTTTTTGTATAAATGTGTTTATATTTTTTATCGAAAGAAAAATTTGGGTCCATAAACCATTTTACGTCTGGAATTTTAGTTGTATCTATTTTCCAAACATCATCATCATAAGTAGAGTCAAACCAATCTTTAGGATTGTCTGAATTTGTGGCAAATACCGCATTGTCTTTAATTTTAGTATCAGACAACCATTGCTCTCCTCTAAATGGCATTATACCATTTTTTTCTATTCTCTTTCTATTGGGCGGAGCTGATTTGTGGTAAACATATCTATTTAAATTTTTTTTACCATCCTCTAAACATTCATTTATTGTTGATGTATTGTTGCTTTTTATTAATTCAGCAAGTTTCTGAGAAGCCTTATCATCAATAACGATATCTGAAATATTCATTCCGGGTTCATATGGAATAAGGCTTAAATCTTTTTTCCAAAGCATTTCATCTTCTTTAAATTTATTTACAATATCTTTTGATTCGCCTCTATAATCAAGAAATGTACCTCTTGGAGTTTTAACAACAAAATGGTCTGCTTGGTCTAAATCTTTATCATAAATAACATACACTGGATAACCATAAGCTTTATTTAAAGCAAATGCCAATATTGCACAACCACCTTGTGTCCACATTGTACCGGCGGCTTTTGAATGGTCTAAAATTTCATAAGCATCATCGGAATCAAGAATACTTTTAAGTGTTTTATTCTTAATTGATTCGAATAGTATGTTCCTTATATGTTTTCTTAAATTCATTATCTTTCTTTAACCTCTAAATTATATAGATTTTTCAAATGTTCAATTAAATCTTTCTTTTTCATGGTAAGTTCAGGTAAATGAATTTCATCGCTAACATCCATTTTTTTATTTTTACCTTCTGAAATTGTTTCAAATAAAATTTTTCTTATCTCTTTTTTTAGTTCATTAATACTTTCTTTTTTTACAGACTCATCTGTATTCATATGTAGGGCTGCTAAGTATTTTTTAACATCACCTTTAGTACACCCGACTTTTTTACCGGTGTCTTTCTTATATACACATTTTCCTTTTGCTTTGTAAGGCATTTTATTTTTGTTTAGGTTGTCTTTTAACAACAATTTTTGCTTTATCTAAAATCTCACTTAAATCACTATGGTCAGATAATCTTTCTGGAAATCTATCATTTATATCTTCTTTATTTCTATCTCCACTAACTCCATAATAAGGAGTGTCTATTTCTAATTCTTCACCACGTTCTTCAAGAGCATTTTTTATTATACTTTTAATACTTGTGGCATAATTTTTTACATCAATAATATCGTCACCATAATTATAATCAGAATTTTCTTCAGCTGATTTTATGAAATTTTCTAATTCATCATAAGAAATTTCAAATTCCAAAAATTGTTTTTGTTCAATATCGTCTGTGCCTTTTTTCTTTACTTTAATATCTGCCCATTTAGATTTACCTAAAAGTTCCTCAATTGGATTTTCATATAATTTCCAATATTCATTTTCGTCTGCACTTTGTTGAGAATCTTCTATTGCTCTTACAAAAGCATCTTTTATTCCATCAATAATATCACCATTATATTCAATTGGCTCTTCACTTATTGAGTCTGGGTCTTCTAAAATATCTACAAGCTGCGAATGATTCATAGACATTATTTGTTTTTTTAAACTAGATGGAAAAGCTTTAGATAATAAATATCTTACTTTAGCTGTATTTACTTGGTCTAGTTCATCAAAATCACCATCAACATCTCCAAATGAATAATCGTACCCATAAAAATCTAATTCATAATTTGATATGGATTTAGCTAAATCTCTATCATTGCGGTCTCTTGAATTTGAGTCTTTAAATAAATCTGTCAAATCTTCATCAGACCATTCATCAAATCTTATTTTTATTCCACCTTCTCCATAATAAATATATTGGTCATTGTATTTTTTTAAACGTTCAACATCTCTATGTTTTACGGCAGTAAGAAGTCCAGGAAAAGCATTAGGATTTTCTTTATACAAAGAATCAACATACTCTTCTCCATGAGCTTCTTCTACTATTTTAACTAACTTATTATTTTCATCTTCATTGTTCTCGAGAACATTTAAAATATATTTCTTTGCACTTTCAGGAGTTAAATCAAAACCAAGAATCATATCTAAACTCAAATAACCATTTTCTTTATACATTTTAAGTATCTGTTTCTTTTGAGCTAAACTAAATTCTAACTTTCTAAAAGCAGGTTCATCAAGATTAAAATCTGACAATATATTTGTATTATTTTTTTTATCATAATCAACAAGATATTGTTTTTGAACATTTGTAAGATTCCAATTTTGTATTTCTAATTTATTTGGATATTTTTCAACCCAATCAAAATGATGGTCAAATACATATCTTGCTAATTTGTCAACACCTACAGAATCACTATTTAATCTCTCCATCAACCCTGATTCATAGAATAGTTCAGGATAATGAAGAAGTACAAACATTGCTGTTTCGTTATCTATAAAACCAATAAAATATTTAAACTTTCTTGAGTTTGAAAGTATTTTTAATGGGTCATTAGAAATACTTCTTTCTTTTATATATTTGGTCATTAACTCTGGAGTAACAATTTGTTGCCAAATAGTATAATTATCTATTCTGTTAGATTTTGCAAATAATTCTGGATTTTTAGAAAATAAAGTTTGTAATCTGTTTGGGCCTAAAGAAGCATAAACATTATCATCCATTCTTCTATTTTCTTCAGCCAAAAGACCTATTAAGCTTAAAAAAGCTAAGGGATGATTTTTGACAAGATAATCTTTCTGTTCATCAGTTAATTTCTGTATAATTACTACTGATTCTTCGAGCATTTGAGGTTTATTTTTTACTATCCAACTTATCGCCTCATCATCTAGTCCCATGTCATCCATTTTCAAATTAGCAGATATAGAATCATCACTTAATGCTTTAAAAAGTTGGTCTTTGCTTAGTTTTAGATTTCCAAATTTATATTTATGAAACAATTCTGGAGCATTAACAATTGCCCAGTCTATCATATTGTTATTTCTCAATATATCAGATAATGTTATTAATTGAGTCCACCCAACAAAAACTTCAGGATGCTCTACAAGTAATTTTTGTATTTCTTGTTCAGATAGTCTTTTTAATGCAATTTCTCCATCCCACATAAGAAGAGAAGGTTTTTTATTTATAACCTGACTTAATTCAGCATCTGATAAATCATTTATATTAAAATCAGTATTAGCAGCATATGTTGACTTAAAATATTTTATACCTGGATTGTTTCCAAGAATAAAAGGAATAATATACTTATGAAATTGAGCTTTTGGTTTTGTGTTGGCTCGGCCTTTCATTTGTGTTACAGCTCCAGTTTCTTCTTTGATAGCTGCCGTTATAAATGGATACTGCTCTCTTCTTAGTGAATATAAAACAGTTCCCGAAGCTCTTCCGCAATGTCCCATAGCCTCAGCTTCTTTTGGACAATAATCTTTACCAATCTTTATCCAGTAAAATCCTTCCGGGAAAGTCATTATAACTTCACCTTCTTCTCCTTCAATTTTTCCGCCTTGAATTTCTTTTAATTTATTATGCCATTCATCACTTCTTTTTTTAGCATCTTGAAGAGTTAGTGTTTTAAAGTTTATTTGGTCATGCTCAGGAGCTAAGGTATTTCTTCCTTTTAACCAATCTAGTATATAATGATATTCTCCACTTAATTCTTTCGCGTGTTTTCGTATTTCTCCATCTGTATCTCTTCTGTCTGGAATCTCTAAATTTTGAATAGGATTGCCATCTTTATCGATAACTCCGCCATTTACTAGGAATTTCTGAAACGAGTCTGCAATCCAAATAGAGTATTTTTCTGATTGATTATGGGCCCAATCTGCAATTTCTTGTGAAAGTTCCTTGGGAAACTTAATGCTTTTTACGATAACATTTCTTTTATCAGCCTCAGAAATAAGGGATTTACCAGTAGAAATACCGGCTAATTCCATCAATCTTTTCTTATAATTTTCCCCTAATAACATTGTCCTCGATAAATAGTTGTTTTTTTGCTGAAAAACATGCATATTTATATATGTAATGGAACATAAAACTATAGGAGCCGGCATAATAGCCGTAGATGAAAAAACCGGTGACATTTTACTTGGTAGAAGGTCTTTTCAGTCACCATCTCCAAACACTTGGGCGCCATTTGGCGGAACATTCGAACTTAAGGACGGTAACCCAAAAACAACGGCAAAAAGAGAATTTTCAGAAGAAACCAAAAGTGATGAACATTATGAGATATCAAGTTCTCCATTTTATGTGCAAAAAGGTCCAATTTTAGACTTTTACAATTATATAGGAATATTTGGAAGTAAATTTATACCAAACATAGACAAGGAACATTTAGCCTTTGGTTGGTTTCCGTTTGATTCTTTGCCATCAAATTTACATCCTGGCTTCAAAGAGTTAATAAGTAGAAAAGGAGAAGTGCTTAAAAAAGTTATAGAAAAAATAAAAAACAATTCAGATGAACAGATTGATTAAAATATTAATAATAATTACTAGCAGTATATTTTTTGCAGCTCAAACAGATAATCCTTCATGCGGGATAGAGCGAGTTAAAATAAAAACATGCTCTGACACAGATGCTGTGAGAATAAATAAAAAACCAAGAAAAACATCAATAAAAACTCTTTCTAAAAAAATTGCTCCCGAAAAGGTTGGTAAAAATCTTCCCAGAACAGGAATAGAATTTAAAACTTATGTTATAAAAGCCAAAATAATATATTGGCAAAAAGAAGAAGATGGAGATTATCATTTAATTTTACAAGATTTAAAAGACACAACACTTACTATTATTGGAGAAATACCAAATCCAAATTGTAATGAAGTTAAAAATGGAATATTTCACAAAGAAATAGAATCTTCAAGAAAATCATTTGATTCATTCAAATTAACTAGAAATAGAATAAAAACTGGAATATACACTATTTCAGGAGTTGCTTTTTTTGATAAAAAACATGGACAAAAAGGAACCGCTGAAAATGGTATAGAGTTACACCCTATTTTATCAATACAAAAGGAAGAGAATTTTACTTATGAAATTAAAGAGTGATAAAAAATTAAAAGTAAAAAGATTACCAAAAATGCCCAAAAGCTATTTGGACTACATAAATTATGTAAGAAAAAAAGCAAAAGCTCATGGAATAGAAGTTTTCTTCTCAAAAAACAAAACAGTATTTGATAGTGATGAAGACACTGTTGGCACCGGTGGATTTTTTTGTAATGACGAACTTAAAAGAATAGCTACCGGAACAAACAACCCTTTAGAACTTTGGTTTATAATTTTCATACACGAATCTTGTCATATGGAACAATGGATAGAAAATGAAGAATGGTTTTCAAGTAAAGTGGATGATTACAGTAAATTTTTTGATTGGCTTAATGGCGAAAAAGCCACAAAGCAAGAATTAAAAAAATCTATACAAGCTATTATTGATATAGAAAAAGATTGTGAAATAAGAAGCGTTGAGAAGATAAAAAAATATAAATTTAAAAACATTGACGCGAAAGAGTATATACAAAAAGCAAATTGTTATTTGTTTTTATATACATTTATGCTTAAAAGAAGAAAGTGGTATAACCATGTATATGGCAATGAAAAATGTTGGAAATCTTGTCCCAGTACCTTTAAGAAAGATTACAGCAAACTATCAGCTAGGCTAAATAAAGCATTTGAAACTGTGGCTGACAAAATAGATTTGGAATCAAAAAAATAATTACTTATTGATATATTTTTTAAACCAAGTTTTAATTTCAGAATTACTTACTTTAATTTTGTTTTTCTCTGCAAAATTCAAAACTCCCTCAGATAACATCTGAAACATGTCTGCTTTTGAAAATTGTTTTTCTGATTTCTTATCACAAAATTCAGCCCCAGCCTTAAAGCAATTCCTACTTCTTCCAATAGTGCCTTTTTCGTGTTTTCTGGCAACTTTTTCCAGTTCTAAAATAAATGATTTTTTCATATAAAAATTGTTACTACTACAAATACAATTATAGTAGCAACCAAAACTAAAGTCCATACTAAACAACCTTTTCCTTCAGAATTTTGAGAATTTAAATTATCTTGTAATTCCATATCTTGTAATTCCATATATTATATTAAACGTAATAGTTAACTTTTTGTTTCAATTTCGGCAGAATAATTTTTAAATCCTATCTTTTCTTTCTCGCTCTCAAAAGACGTATCTTCTGGATTATATATTTCAGATAATAAATTGGATTTTATATTCTCAGCTCCAATTTTACTCTTTAATATCTTTGCCTTTTCTTCTGACAATTCCTTAAATTCATATTTTGCAAGCAATCTTCCTTTTCTTAATAAAGCTTCATCAATGTTCTTTAATTCAGTATTAAACGTCGCAATTATTTTGAAATTTATACAGTCACCAAGTAAACCATCAGACATGTTTAAAATATTAGAAATGGAGCTGTTATCCTTAATATCTCGTTTCACAAGAGCTTGCTCAGACTCTTCTGTAATAAGAACCAAATTTTCCATCTTAGATAAAAAATCTAAAAACGTAGGCTCTGTAAGATTTGCTATTAAATTTGTAGGAACAAGTACAAACTTTTTATTCTTAACTCTTTTAGCCAAGCTTCTAATGTACGTTGTTTTTCCTGTGCCAGGAGGACCATAAAGCACAGTTAAACCCTTATTTCTGGATTTTACATCCCTTAGTCCTTTTAATATGATTTTATCCACCTCTTTTAAATCATCATTGTAATTCAAATCTATATTGATGTTTTTGAAATCAACCTTCATTGGCTTTAAGTGATATCCAACAAAACTATCTCTAGATAATAAATTTAAAGTTGTTTCTTTTTGTTTTAATTCTTTTATAAAAGACAATTTGTTTACATGTTTTTCAACATCTTCAATTTTAGTATCTGAAGTGTTGAAAAATATTGTTGACACATATTCAATTTCTGCATTTTTATCTTTAGATTTTGAGGCAGCTATAATTGAATATAAAATTATTTTTTTCTCTTCATCTAATATTAAATAAAAAGAAATCAATTCTACTTTTCCTTCTTCATTTTCAGAATACGATGCAGATATAATTTCATTTTCAAACTGCTTTAAAACTTTCTTTATGTTAATTCTTTTTTTCAAATAGAATTCAGAAGGTAATACATTATATTTTTCATAATACCAATTATGAACTGGTTGCGCATATCCTGCTTTACTTGTTGTTGTGTATAAATTTCCCATAATTTCCTGTTGATTATAAATTTCGTATTCTCCTGTTGTTTTATTTGATATTAATATTTTACTCATCGGTATTCCATTGTTCTAAAACAAACTTT
>Ga0307376_10003978_pt1 | contig 13669 bp, 10 predicted proteins | sample TR2MG_FD_202536 | JGI IMG/M metagenome (GOLD analysis project Ga0307376, IMG submission 202536) | Soil microbial communities from Risofladan, Vaasa, Finland - TR-2 | ecosystem: Environmental > Terrestrial > Soil > Coastal area > Acid sulfate soil | place: Finland: Risofladan, Vaasa | collected...
CAGTACTAGCAGTAGTATCGACTCTAGTTCGTCGAGCAGTATTGACTCATCATCTACTAGTTCAAGCTATGGACTCTATATTCCGTTTTGTGACGATTTTGATGGTGTGACAATAGATTCAGACATATGGAATGTCTTAGACGTTGGCGGGGCGTCAGTTACGCAATCTGGAGGACAACTGCTTGTCGGCGCAAGCGGCGACAATAATTATGGCGGTATTTATGCTGTACAAACGCTAGACCTCTCTACTACTCAAACACGATTAAAGGTTGATACCAAAGAGAATTATGCAACGTATTTGCTAATTTGCCCAGTTGGTGAAAACTCGATACCACTTTATCAGTCGGAGTGGTACGCCATAAGAATCATCGGCAATAAGGTTCAGTCTGTCAGGGAATTAGACGGATCTAATCTTATTTTATCTAACTCAGATGTGTTGTTGCCGTCAGAATTAGAGATATCCATCAATAATGGTGTCATATCGTTTATGAGTGATGGCGTTGGGCTTCATTCTGAATTATATCAGTTAAGCACCACGGATTGTTTCGTGTACGTTTTCTCGGAAAGTACAGATGCGTTTAGTGGAACAGACAAATTCGACTATGTATGTGTTGAGGTAGAAGCAAGTTCTGAATCTTCTTCATCATCTTCTTCAAGTATAGATTCAAGTAGTACGTCATCATCTTCGAGTATTGACTCAAGTAGCTCGTTGTCATCATCTACCTCCTCAAGTAGTTTTGATTCATCCTCTAGTTCTAGTGTTGATTCCAGCTCGTCTACTTCTTCAAGTAGTGTTGATTCATCATCAAGCTCTAGTGTCGACTCCAGTTCAACATCATCAAGCTCTAGTCTAGATGTAACCGAAATGGTTATTATTCCAGGTGGCAAATTTTTGATGGGGTGGTATTTAGCTCCAGACTCAAGCTCATCTAGCTCATCTAGCTCAAGCTCGACATCATCGAGTCAGTTGCCAGGCGACGAGTCATCGTCATCCTCTTCGTCTTCGGGAGTATTTTTAAAGAAATATATTAGCAATACGGTAGATCCTATTGGGGCAGACAGAGAACTTCCAGAGCACGAAGCATCAGTCGACTCATTCTATATATCCAAGTATCAGGTTACATACGATTTATATAAAGAGGTATACGATTGGGCCTTAGTTAACGGCTATAATTTCGATATACAGTATGTTGCAGGGGAGTTACCAAATATCCCTTCGTCGGGTGGTGGAGGAGCGTTCCCAGTTATTGGTATCGCATTTATTAATGTGGTTAAGTGGTGTAACGCTAGGTCTGAAAAAGAAGGTCTAACTCCAGTTTACTATATTGATTCAGACAAGACGTATGTTTATAGGGTCGGAAATATATCTATTGGAAACGAGAGTGTTGACTGGAGCGCAGATGGGTATAGACTTCCAACAGAAGCCGAGTGGGAGAGAGCATGCAGAGGCGGAATAGACAGGCAGCTTTATTCATGGGGAGATACCCCGGACGACACAAAGGGAAATATTTTTGCTAGAGACGATAAACCGAGTTATGTTCAGGTTGGATCATACGCCCCTAATGCCTATGGGGTGAACGACATGAGCGGGAATGGTTCGGAGTATGTTTGGGATGTTTATTATTGGGACTATTATAAATTAGCTGAGGCGACAGAGAATGATCCACGAGGACCGAATGCATTGACTAATGTAATTTTTCCTAGTAGATCATCTAGGAGTGGCTTTATATATAGTCTGGAGTACAATAGAATTAACGAATGTTCTTGTCACCATAGGGAGGATATTACACAAAATAATCCTGGATATCATACGTTCAGATGCGTGATATCTATCCCTAGCGATTCAAGTTCGAGTTCAAGTTCAAGTAGTCAGGTTTAACGCACTTGTTTAATTTCATTTAAATAAAACGATATTCAGGCTCGCTTAATGATGTATAATAACAACCGATAATGAAAATGGAATTGGGAGAAATGCATGAGCAACTCGAAGAACTCAAAGAAGTCTAAGCATAATGTGTGGACAGTCGAAGAAGTAGAAACGCTGTACGAACTCAAGCAGAAAGGCCTTTCTTGGCCAGCGATTGCGAAGAAGATAAAGAAAAGCTCGGAGTCGGCAAGACATAAGTACAAGAGAACTCAGTGGAGTGATTTCCATAAAGACCCAGCTGGATATATCAGTAAAATATCATCCGCTTCTGTTAGCCCGTGGTCTCATGAGGAGATGATACAGCTTGACGCATTTCTTAGAGCCGGAAAATCATATGAGTTTATCGCCGATGAGATCAATAGAACGATTATTTCTGTAGAAAAGCAGGCTCAAAGAACCGACTGGAATGCTTGGAGTTCTATTAAAGATATAGAGGAAGATGAAGTAAAAGAGGATGAAGAAATTCTGCTTCAGAGACTTCTGGACGCCCTCTTAACTGTCGGACGATATGATAGAAAAAGATTGATGGCTGTCAAAGAAGATCATTTCCTTAAAAGAATAAATTTAGACAAAGACAAATGTTTTATATCTTTTGCCGACCTGCAAGAAAAAGCTCTTGAGCGATTAGAGGAAGAGGGATTCGGTAATCGGGAAGAAATGGATTTAGGGGAGGGAACCTATGTCATAGTTGGCGACTCTCATGGAAAGCATACGCAGAAAGATATGTTCTCATTGCTTAGGCATGTCAACAATCACATTAAACCAGATAAAATAATCCACATTGGACATATGCTTGACGACGACGATGATATTAGCTATGAATGGGGTGGGTTTGATAATTTAATTGTCATCGCCAAAATAGAAGAGCTAAAGGCGTTGCAATCTAATCGAAATAAATTCAATCTTCATTACGATCTCGTCAGAGAATGCGTTAACTTGGGTGGAGATTTGGCTGTTCTGAATCAAGATTTAATACAAGATTACGTCGCTACGCCGATAACGAATATTAAGACCGATATCGTTGGAAAGAAAACTATTGTCAATTGCCATAGGCATGAGATGTTTTCGAGATGTTCGCATGATGGTGTTTCGTATATTGCGTCTCCTGGAAGTCTGTGCGAAAGACATATCGTAAAAACTATTAAGCAGATGGATTTTACAGACGGGAAGCATGTCAAGCTGGCATTTCCCGAGGGCTTCATAAAATATCGAAGAATGAGGCAGATGTATAAGTATTGGGAAAATGGAATCTTGGTCGTCAAGGTAAATGGAGAAGGTGAGCAGACCGTTATTCCTTGCTCAATCAAAAAGACGTCAAAGGGATTCACCTTGGCGTATTTTGATAAAATGATAACTTCAAGAGGGGTCTTTGAGCCAGACAAGAAGATTTTTATTAACGGAGATTGTCATAGTAATATTCATGATTGCAATGTGCTTGATATCCAGGAACAAGTAGTTAATGACTATGGCCCTGATACGTATATTAATCTAGGAGATACTCATAATTGCGCATCCTTAAATCACCACGACATGGACAAGGGAATACCAGTCAAAGTGGATTATATGGATGAGGGCGCTCAGACTTATTACATCCTTAAGAAAATGGCGGAGTGGGCACCAGAAACCCATATAATTTTTGGGAATCATGAGAGATTCGCTAGGGATTTTGTGGCGAAAGTTCCTCAGTTAGCAACATATCTGGATTTTCCGTTCCAGTGCGATATAGCAAGTCTGGGGTATAAGTTAACGGAGCTTAAGCAGCCTCTTAAAATGGGTCCGTCTACATTTGTTCATGGCGATGTTATAATGTTCGGACAACCTGGGCGAAAGACGGAGAAAGCGTCGAGAACTTTTGGGCGAGAGGTAATGATGGGACACGTCCATAAGCAAGAAATAAGATTTGGGTGTTATACGTTAGGATTGACTGGTCAGCTTGACCAAGGGTACAATGAACCATCGGCTAGCGATTGGGTTCACGGCTTCGGACTATGCAACCAATACAAGGGTCATAGTTTTATGACTACGATAGCAATTGTAGACAACGTATGCGTATTGGATAAGGTATATCGACCGATTAGTCCTGAAGACTGGAAGCTTGGCGAATATACCGCAAGGATGACCTACGATATAAAATAGGCCAAGGTCTCATGAAGATTCATAATCGGATAATAAACTACTTTGTGGAGCATGTGACGGCCCACGATAGGACGCCAAGGGTATTTAGATGCCCTTTGACCATAAATAGCGCTGTGGCCAAAGAGCTTATCATTAAGCAGTATGGTAAAGATATCTTTAAGGAAGACGGAATTCTTCTTCATGTTTGCTTCGATCATGATTCTGGGGTAATATATTCTCCAAACTCTTATGAATTCTCCAAGAATAGCTTCGTCCGTTTTATTCTCGCCGCAAAATTACGCATTATTAAGGATTTTGGTCAATCTGGAAGCGGAATCGTCATAAATGGTAGCCCATATAGCTCATTCAGGTACAGATCGTTGGTCGGGTTTGGCGGTATAAAAGATCTTTTCGGTAAAACTAAGGAAATACCTATCATTGAAGCTAACTTGGCAAGGATGCCGTCAACAATAGCTCAACTACCAGCGATTTATTCTAATAACAAAGATTTCTTAGGTGGATATGTCGGAGATAATACTGATTTTGTCGAGTTTATAGAGTCTATTGATAGCAAGGGCCGGAAAAGAACTGATCCAATACACTTAGTTAGGCAAAAAACTCCATTTATATTGATAAATACATCCCCGTCTTCTGATAATTCCATGATAACTCCGAGCGAGAAGGAGTGGGTCGTTCTTCATGGTCACAGAGAATACTTGTCGAGAAATAATGAATTATCAAGCGATATGGAGATGGACTCCGACTTATACGCTATCAGGCATCATCTTTGTTTAGGTTGGACATTTGAAGAAGTTTGCAGTTTGCTGCTCCGTGAAATGTCGGACTTTGAGGAATTCATTATTAAGGCCGGAAGATTAAGTATGGTTTTGCAAAGCCTTCTGGACGATGGATATTATGGTCGGAAAAAACATCCGTATTACATTAGCATGAAGTTCGGTGATGATTTTCCACTTAAATTGCAGTCGATTGTAGATTTTACAAAAATGCGCTTAAAAGAAGATCATCAGATAGGATATCTAAAAATAGTTGATGTTGATTTTAAGAATAATTACCTAATAATAGAAACTCCAGTATATGTTTCTCCAGTAGTTTGCACGAAAATCCTAATGGCAAAAGAAGAACCTTTTATTTGCTGCTATAATGAGGTCGTTAAAAAGATAGATGTTAAAGTTGACTCGGCCATCCAGAGAAATCAGGCGCTAAAAATACTGTCATTCATAGAAGGTGATGTTGGAGAAGAGGGAATTGAATTCAGAACGGGTCCAATCGCAAGAGGAGAGTGGGCTGTAGACGCAAATGTCTTCAATGTCCGTAATCTATCCGAGTATTTTAGCTCTACGAAGTTCATCAAAGAGGTATGTCTAAGGTATAATGTAGAGTTCAATGATATAGATGTCATTATCGGCCCTATTGAGAGAATAATGGGTAGAGGCAGTCAAGGGGGATTCGTAAGCAAAAGACGGTTTACGGGAAAAGAACCACTTAAAATAGCAGAAGGTGTGTATATGAATCCGCCATGTATATTGATTAATTCTGCGACAATGCCATCTTACGCAGAGCAAGCGGAGACATTGGTTCATGAGTATCGTCATTTTATTTACGACAAGCAAAACCCTTGCTATGAAAAGGGTTATGGCGACTTAAGTAATAAAAAAGGTGACGCCTTTTTAGAAGAGTGGGACAGATATCTGACAGATGATAACGAAAAGGAAGCTCATCGGGAAGAAATACTTTATAGCTTGATGACGGGCAAGTCTCCAGATGAGATAATAAGAGACAAGGTTGGGGGACAGATAACACTGAGTAACTATCCTTCAGCATTAAGATTCAATATGTTGGTCGAAGAAGTAATTAAAAGTTCGGAGGATAAGAATGAAAAGTCTTCTTGAGAGAGTTGAAACACTTGATTCATTATATAGGCAAATGCAGAAGATGGAAAGCAAAATGAGAGTTGGTCAAATTATTGATGCGCATAAAGATTGCGTGAGAATAATGTCGGCAATTGAAAAGTCGAAAGCGCATATTATCAGGGCTGCGACAGAAGATGGTGAAGAAGATGGCGTCTAATTATTGGGAGGAACAGGACATGACAAATGACAAAATAAAAGATTACCATATGTCAAAAGTAAATTCCTTTGAGCTTCCGCTCTGGATGAGAGATATATGTTGTCCTTTTTGTGAAAACAGGTTGACGAGTAATGCTTTTCGCCAAATATCGGTCTGCTTGAACACGAGGAATTTCGGTGATCTTTGCGTTCAATTCGCTTGCGATGACTGCGCCAGAATGGACACTCTTTATTTTAACATGGATATCGAGAATGTTAATGGACTTCATGAGGCCCTTTCTAATGACGAATTAAGTGAGGAAAAAGTACCTTTAACAGAGGATAATATGTATAAAGCGCAGTATAATAACATAGTACACAAAATGTGTTCTGAAGGAGAATAAAATTGACATTATATAAAAGAGCAACATGTTCATCTAAAGTAGTTGCGTCCTCGTCCGTTTATGTATGTAATGCTTGTCAGCATACAGAGATGGCTAGGAATGCGAGCGGGTCTAAGAAATGTCCTACTTGCGGATCAGCGCTATCTATCGTTAGATCATCTGCTGTCGAGAGAGAAGATATCGAAAGAGACGACTTAGACCCTAGCGAAATGTAATTAGCGGGTATACGATGGTTAAAATACTGATTGAAAACGTCCACTCTAAGATAGTCGGATTCTTGCCACATGAGGTCCAGATAGATTTAGATACAGCCTTGTCTTATAAGGTTGCGTCCGCTCGGCATATGCCCAGTGTTAAAGCTGGAAAGTGGGACGGAGTTGTTCGCTTGTACTACAGAAGCAGAGGTCAGCAATTCTATACTGGTCTTTTGGCATTCGTTAGAGAGATCTTGAAAAATCATAACATTGACTTCGAGATTAACGACAGAAGGATTCGTCCAGCGCAGAATTTACCAGGGCTAGAGTTCAATCCGCCAGAGGGATACACTGAGAGAGACTATCAGACATTCACTATCGACAGGTCTCTTAAATTTACACGTGGAATTATCGGAATCTGTACGGGGGGCGGAAAAACAGTTACGGTAACAAAATTAATTAGCGAGATCAAGACGTATCCATTCATATTTTACGTATTAACTAAGGACCTTATGTATCAGGCCCATGGAGTTCTTGGAGCGTTCCTGAATGAACCCATCGGTCTTATCGGGGACGGCAAATGCGAAGTTAAGAAGATCAACGTAATGACCATTCAGACCGCAATACGAGCATTGAATGGTGCAAAGAAATTCGATCTCAAAAACTACAAGTTCGATGAAGAAGATGTTTGGAACGAGGAAGAGCTTTCGGAGGATAAGGTCAAGCAGACACTGAGCCTCATAAAGTCCGCTAAGGGCCTTTATTTCGATGAGACTCATCATGCGGCGGCTCAGACATGTCAAGACGTTCTGAACGCATCTACGCAAGCCTACTGGCGTTTTGGTGGATCGGCTACCCCTTATAGAGATGGCGGAGATGAAATTTTGATTCAAGCAATGTTCGGCGCAAAGATTGTTGACATTAGCGCATCTTATCTAATAAAGAAAGATTATCTTGTTAAACCATATATCTTTTTCGTTCCTATTGATAGCAAGGTTGAATTTCATACCTACGCAAAGATCTATAAGCATTGTATTTCCGCTAACGATGAATTAAACGATCATGTTGCCGATTTGTCAAAGTTTCTTTCATCCGTTGGTCTAAGTAATCTCATTCTTGTTCAGCATTATCCGCAAGGAAATTATATCAAGGCAAGACTGAGTAAGGATGTCGAATTCGTAACTGGTAAAATGACATCGACGAAGAGGTCGAAGAGTATTGCCGATTTAAGGGGCGGATTAACGGATGCTATGGTCGCAACAAGCCTAGCCGATGAAGGATTAGATATACCATCACTGTTTGCAGCTATTATGGCAGGAGGCGGCGCTTCTATTTCGAGGGTTAATCAGAGAATAGGAAGGACCCTCAGGAAGAGCGACGACCCAAATATCTTCAAAGATAAATCTATTGTCATCATATATGAGCATAACGCAAGGTTCTTGGAGAAGCACGCTAAGAAAATACGAAGAATGCTAAAGAAAGAACCAGAATTCGAGATAATAGACTCCAATGGCGTTGACTATTTGTTTGACGAAATATGTGATGTCATGGGAATTAAGAAAAAAACCGCCTCAATATTCGACTTGTAGTATTTTTCATCGGTATAATAAACGAAAATATCAACGGAGGTAATATATTCATGGATGATTTCTTTGAATGCATGGAAGAAGATCGCAACAAGCAAGAAGTACTAGACACCATTAAAAAAATGCCAAGTAATTATGTCGGCAGTAAGCGTAGGTTACTACCTCACATCTGGAATGTACTGGATGATAATGATGTTAAGTTCGATTCAGTCTTTGACGCCTTCTCGGGGAGTGCTATGGCCTCTCTACTTTTCAAGAGGATGGGCAAGAAGGTCTTTTCTAATGATCTATTGACCTCTTCAGCTATTACGGCTATTTGTCTCTTAGAGAATAACGAGATTCCCCTCTCCAGCGAAGATTTAAAATTTTTATGCACGAATATCCCTGATGAACATGGAACATTCGTCTTGGATAACTATAGGGACAAATTCTTTACCGAAAAAGAATGCAAATTCTTGGATAATTACAGAAAGAATGTGGAAATTCTTTGCGGAAACCAATTTTATTGTGGATTAGAGTTGATTAATAAAGCTACCCTCATGAGTATCCCAAATAGCAACTTCTCAGTTTACGGTAAAGATCTAAAAGCTATTAGATCGACGCATACTCCAGGACAATCTTTCTGGAAAGAGAAGTGGAGAGATACAACCAGAAAAAGAAGAGACGAAAATAACGAGATAATGTTCGACAAATCTATCGAGGAGATGTACTCGAAGTATAAAAGCGCCTTTTCTTTGTTCGCCATAGAGAGCCATGTCAACCAGAGCTGTTTTCTGGGCGGACGCTACTATAATGGGCAGACTGTAGCGAAATTAGAACATCGTTTGAAGCACCCAAAGAACAATGGAAAAGAAATAGACGAGAAAGACCTTGACATTGAGAGTTTTAGGAGTATATTAACAGACAATGGGGAATGCTGCGTCTTTAACTCCGATATCTTCGACTTACTGGAGTCTAAGACAATTAATGCCGACCTTATCTACTTAGATCCACCATATGGCGGTTCTAGTAGTGACTATATGGTTTTATATCGCTTTCTGGAGGAGTATTTATACGGCCAAAGCCTGAGCGAGCTTGAACATGTGCAAAAGGGCGGTAAAAGGTTTAGTAAGAAGAAGGGCTACGATGAGCAATTCGCAGAACTTCTATCATTATGTGGAGATTACGAGACATGGCTCCTTAGTTATAATGAGTCATCTTTCGCAGACATAGATACAATTGTTTCTATGATAAAGAGCGCAGGAAGGAAGAATGTCGAGTTATTTCCAGTCCCGATAACTTACCAGTATAGAAAAGATAAAAGCAAAATGGAGCTGGCGGATTTTAAGGATAATTATGCGGACAATAACCATAGTTTCTCCAACAGGGGGACCGAATACTTGATATTAGCTAGATGAGTGAAGATCCAACAGATAACGAAGCCAGAAATCTATTAACAGAGGCGGAAAATTCCTACAAGCAAATAAACCCAGCATATTGGGCTTGTTTAGCTGGTTTGGGGAATTTATCGCCCCTGTCTCAGGTGATATTGATTTCTATTCTCGGCAATAAATTCTACGGTAGTAGGGTCGGGGTTACTGAGTCTACTCGAATATATAACACATCCTACCAGAGCGCAGATGTGTTATTAAAGAATTTATACCCTGGAAAGTATAATGATAACGGTCGTTTCGAAAGTGGGAGAGACGTATTTCAGGATCACTCTAATATACGAAAAAAGATTAAGGATCTAGACGAGAACAATATATTCTATTTCTGGAATTATGATGGAAGTTATATCTTTTTTATGGAGCGGGATATTGGTAGTTGGAAAATCTACAATCCTTCTGGTGTAGTAACCCCTAAGACTATCAAAAAGATAATTAACAGTGTCGACGGTATAATAGAAGCTATGGCTCTTTCTGTCGGGAAGACGGGAAGGTCTATAAACAGGGAAAATATAAGACATAGCTTAGGGAAGTTTATTGATAGACTTATAAAAAAATGTGACAAGTCTGTATCCTGCATATTTCCAGATTTTGATAAATCTGTAGGACTACATAAATACATAGAGGAAACGAAAATGACCATCGAGAAGATAGATAACTATGAAGGGCTTACTGAGGACGCAACCTTTCGAAATAGATTGCCAATGAGCGTCAGCGGTAATTTGATAAAAATGCAAAAGAAAAAGACTAAAGAAGATAAAGAAATTAAATCAGTTATTGATACGCCACCGCCGACACTAGAAAAAAGCAGTGAGGCCTCCTTGATGGACGATCTTATCCCTAAGGACGGCAATCTTTGTAAGAACAAAGGTGTTGCTGCGAAGAAATCTATATCAAAACCAAAGAAAAATATTGCAAGACCGCCAAGAGAGTCGGACAGCACGATGGAGATATTAGGGTACGGCAATGACCTCGACCCATTTTCCTCTGCTCCTTGTTTAGTTCAATTTTGTTGGGCCTGTATACGGACATATTCTGGAACCGGACCTAATTTCGAGTCTATAGATTCAGCTGTTGCTGATGCTGGTAAGATACTTGATACATTAATAGAGATTAACCGTAGTCAGGATAGAGAGTTCCTAAGATCGTGGATGGAAAGCTATGTGATGTATGAGCTAAAGGGCAATAAATCTCAAAACAAGAAATACACATCTATGCAGGCGTTAAGTAAAAATCTCCCCAAATATAACGAGAAATATTACTTGCCGAACTGATTTGGGGGTATAATTGATTCATCGCTGGAGATTAAGTAAATGTCGTTTGAAACAGAAGAGCAAGAAAAACAAAGAATACATAAGGCTAGGATTAAAACTCAGGCGTTAGCTATTCTTAGTCGGTCTAAGAAAGCGGGTATCCCAGAGCGGTTCCTTAGAATCGGCCCCCATGACTTCAAGGACCTTTTGTCCGAAGAGTATCATGGAGGCAGTGACGGTGTTGACCAGATGACTGATTTCATCTACAAGCAGCCTGATAAGCTTTTTAAGATTCCATTTATCCTTATAGATGGGGGATCTATTGAGTCGAGAAAAAGAGCTGGGTTTGCCATTCTGTTCAGACTCATTTCCTGTGATCATTTCGGCTTATATAAAGACTGTGCAGACGTAGTTCATCGGATGCAGACATTTGTCTCGGAAGCCGGAGTAAACAGAAACGATTTCACAAATATCATGAAAGAACAGGATGTCATTTTTATTAGTGAGTTTTATCGACCTATTTTTAGCGCCCATCTAGACGGAGGAAATTATTTTGATGAATTCCTCGGATACAGAAGTGATAAGTTAAAACCAACTATCGTATCTTTTTCAGCTACTTTAAATAGTCATAATAAGATAACGGACAATACATGCGGGAGGTATTTGGCTAGTCTATCCGCTAAAGAGTACGTTGACACTAGCGACCCGTTTATTAAATATGATGATTATATATTGAGGGTGAGGGTTAAGCTTTAATGACTGAAGATTTGAAAAAAGTACCAAATGATGAGGTAGAGCTTTTAGCCAAAAAAGAAGAACCGATGTTCCTCAATATTATCCTGAAGGACAAAGAGTGCTTGAACGATGCGATGTCATGTGGCATAAAGTCTAACTTTTTCAGGTTCTCGGCGCATCAATATTTATATAGTTTGATCTCAAAAAATCATGAGGCATATGGGTCGATGCTTAGTAGAGAAGTATTCCATAGCATAATTGATAAGCAAGAAAAATATTCTGAGGCCCAGAAGGTTAAGCAGAAAAATTATTTTGAAAAAGTATATCATCTATCTGGCGTAAGTAATGAGGATTTTGGTTTTCTTAGGAAGTCAATATCTGATAGAAGTCTCCAAGAGCAGGCGTACAATATCCTTGATAACATGGTCCCGAAGGTTATCGGCTCTATGTCTAACCAAGGAGATGTCGTTGCGGATTTGCAAAGACAGGTCAACGCCATCGAGGGTTTCGAGTTAGACAATTTTACGCTAACGATGGGTGCCGAAGAGGGCTTCGATAAGGCGATGGACCATATTGAGGACAGAAGGGAGTTTCCTGAAAAGCAAGCTGGTATTATGACTGAAATCAAAGCTATTGATGATGAATACTTTGGATTCGAAAGAGGGTCATATACCGTAATCAGCGGGATGACAAATGGCGGCAAGACGACGTTGATGTTCAATATTGCCTTTAATATGGCTAGGGCGGGACATAATGTTGTCTATGTCAGTCTAGAGAAAAAAGCTGTTCCAATGTTCACTCGATTGTTGTCTCTCCACGCAATGGTCGATTATAATCGCATAAAGAGGGGTGGCAAGCAAGATTTTGGATTGCCCGATCATATATATGATTTGCTCAAGAAGGCTAGAGACGATTTGCGAGATAATATTCAGCCAAACTTGGATATCGTTCAGATGTCTCAGGGTGTTAATCTGTCAGCAATATTGTCAGAAGTCGACAAGATCAAAAACAAGAAGAAAAGCGAGGGAAAAAAAATAGATGTTCTCGTCCTAGATTATCTAGGGTGCGTTGCATTTGAGACTCATCACTCTACGAGACCAGACTTGGATCAAGCCTTTACATCAAGAAAATTTATGGCGTATGGTCAAATTAATAATTTTGTAACGATAACGGCTATTCAGATTAAAGCTGCGTCTACGAAAGAGATAAGAAAAAAGGCGGAGAAAGTTGGAGACGGAGAAGATATATCAACCGTCGCCATTCAGTCTGAAGATTTGGCTGGATCGCAAGAGGTGATCAGAGATGCGGATAACTCATTAGGAGTTGTTTTGAATGCCGATAAACCGCCTACAAAAATGTTCGTTCATTCCACTAAGGCTAGAGATAATGAGGGCCATAAGACGATTGCATTGGATTTTGACGGCAGAATTGGGCGAGTTTCAGATGCCGAATTGGAGCCTGGTCAAATCGAGGAAGTCGATGATTTGATATATAGCAATATATCTGAAGAGGACTTATTCGCCTCGTTGACGCAACAAACAGACCTCGATATTGATAACGATAATGAATTCAGTGAGCCTCTAGATATAGACGGCACAACGGAAGACATCAAAGAGCCAACAGGAGTGATAGTTGATAATGAAGGCGAAGAAGATGATTTCCTTGAGAGCGTAGAGGCTCAGGGTAAATCATCTGCAAAGACGCTGGATGGCATTTCTAAAGAAATTGATGGAAGTACAGATGACTACGATCCTCTTGGATGATAGGTTAGTGAGTAATGTCCGATATAGAAAATATTCATATTTCGAAGAGGGACGCTGGACCATCCAGATATCTTTATGATCTGATAAAGAAGAAACTGAATCTGTCTGATTTTCTGGAGACAGAAGTTGGATGCGACTTAACATGGGTGCGAGATAATACACAGGCGAAGATGATTTGCCCTATGCCAGACCATAAGGA
>Ga0307376_10003980_pt1 | contig 13668 bp, 23 predicted proteins | sample TR2MG_FD_202536 | JGI IMG/M metagenome (GOLD analysis project Ga0307376, IMG submission 202536) | Soil microbial communities from Risofladan, Vaasa, Finland - TR-2 | ecosystem: Environmental > Terrestrial > Soil > Coastal area > Acid sulfate soil | place: Finland: Risofladan, Vaasa | collected...
CGGATCCATCATTAGAATGATAAAGCTGACGAAATGTAATTTGATCTGCCCCTAAAAATTGACATCCTTGCAGAATCTCTTTGGGTGTTTTATCATTGTAAACATTTGTCATATTCAGAGAAAGTCTCAGGTTGAATCCTTGAAACTTTATAAACTGACAAAGCTCTACAAGAGATGGCTGATATTTTTCGGGGGATCCTATGATATCCCAATTATTGTCTGAATCAAAAATATCAGAAACAGAAAGAGAAATAGTATTAACCCCTAATTTTTTAAGTAATTCAATCTTTGGATAACTATCATGAGTTCTTATAGTTGATCCGGGTATAGCCTCAATTTTATCCATTAGCATAACCCCAGAGGTCTGCAATTCCACATTTGGAAAGGGGTGGTGTTCTTTATTTAGAACATCCAGAAGTTTTTCCAGGAATTTTGTATTTTGAAGGGCTTCTCCAGTTCCGGTAAGAATACATGTATTAACCCGGTCAATAACTGCTCTCTTAATTCTTTTGCGATAAGCTATCTCATTGAATTTATCCTCATAAGGATTATCATGCATACGAGATACACAAAATTTGCATTTATTTATGCATCCTTTTGTTGGAACGACTATGGAGATTGATTGAATATTCATTTTGATTCTCCGAATTTAAGAAATTTAATATCTGTTATTTCATATTTTACTTCTGCCCCTGAAAAAATTTCCTGAACTCTCTGCTTCTTATTCTCGGCTTCTAATTGCTCTTTTTTTCTGAGAGAAATAATTTTTGAGATTTTAGATGTATAAGTTTTATTAATAGGAAATTCCACTTGGGATTCATTCATAGAAATTGAGGAAGTTCCCGAAACTTTTAGCGTAATCTTTATCTGACTTAGCAATAAAAGTAGGGCTAATACAGAAAGAGATATTATAATTTTCTTTTTCATTATCAGACTCTTTCTATTAAAGTTAAAAGCTTTTCAGAATCCGATATAGAAATGATCTGTCTCCAGTACTTTGGCATCTTCTTAAAAAGAAGATCCATTTGTTTAGGAGAAAGATCTCCTCTTCTTTGAAGTTGCTTAGCAAATGAAGCAAGAATCTCTCCATCAACTCCAGTAAAACCTACACCATTATGATCATGAGTAGATTCATATTCTTGCTCTTCATCTGTCTGGAATTCGAAAATTTTAAGGAGGGCACGCTTTGCCCAGGTAGGATCAGTACTAAGTTTTGTTCTGACGTATTCCTTAATTTGTCCTTTTGTGATCTTAGCCATTTTGTTTATCTTTAATTAGATTTACACAGCTAATATACTAATAATTACTAAAATAAAAAAATAAATGCACTAAAAAGTGCATTTATTTCACAAAAAATATGACTTTTTTACTCTAAATTCCATTTAAACCCAAACATCACATAATTAGTATAGTTTTCCAGGAGAGAATAATTAGAAGCTCGCCATTCAAGACCTAACCAAATTCGGTTCGATGCTTTCCACCATCCTTGTGGTTCAAATACAAAATAACCTGAATTCCAAAAATCCAAATATCCTGAGAATTGTATTTTTTCTAGATCTTGTAGAAAAATCATAGTTATTTGATATCCATGAGCCCATTCATTATCCAATATAAGCTCTTGCTGATATCTATAAAGAGCATCAAAAGAAATAACAAAGTTCCCAACTTCCCATAATTTTTGAACTCCTCCTAGATAAACAGGCAAAATCTGAAAATCTTTATTTAATCCTGCATTCAATTGAGCCGTTAAAGAAATAGGTCCGGCATTCCAATACTTAGATATTTCTGTATAAGCTTCAAAGTACCCATTTTTATCCAATTTGAAATCGGTGAAATAATACAATGATCCATGTTCCAGAGGTTTATATAGTTCGAAAGTTGCCCAGTTGACAAATGATTTATCGGAAGAAGCCCCTCCTAATAATTGGAAATTTTGGGAGGACGCTGAAAGGCTAATAAAAGCCAATGATAGAACAAATAGTATTTTTTTCATCTATAGTAGAGAGTTAAAATCCATTTGGATTTGTTTGACATATTCATTATATTCCGGGGTGAATTTAGTATCCTGAGTTCTCCTTGATCCAAGATCAATTTTGTATTCTTTGTAAATATCGGCAGGATCAGCTTTCATAATATACAATCTATTTGAAAGATAAACTGCTTCTCTAATATCATGAGTTACAAAAATAAAGGTAACATCCACCGAATCGTTATAGAACAAAGAAAGAAGAACTTCTTGTAGCTCTGATTTGTTTTTTATATCAAGGGCAGAGAACGGTTCGTCCAATAGAAGGATTTTGGGATTTGCAACCAGACTTCTGGCAACTGCAACTCTTTGTAGCTGACCACCAGATAACAAAGGAGCTTTTGCCCATTTATCTTCATGGCCTTGAAGTCCAACAACCTTAATCATTTCTTCTGCTTTATCAAAAGCCTCAGTCTTATTAACGTTTTTGACTATGAGAGGCAAAGCCACATTTTCGATAACACTCATCCAAGGAAATGAAGAGTATTGTTGGAAGATCATTGGTATACGATCTGCTTCAGTTTTCTTCTTTCCGTAAATGAATACGTCCCCTTCAGTCGGTTGTTGTAAACCCGCAATATATCTTAAGATGGTTGATTTTCCACATCCACTTTTTCCAAGTAGAGAAATGAATTGTCCTTCATCTTTAATGTCGTTAATGTTGAAATTAAAATTATCGAAAAGAACAAAATCATCCTTTTTATGGGATTTATAAACTTGCTTGATGCCAGTTAAATTTATAACATCAATGAGTTCATTTTCTGGGGACAATGTATCATAAATTGTCGTCAGTTTATTCTGAAAGTATTTGCTTACACTCATGATGCTTGATTTTTAACAAGGTATTTTGAAAATCTAAATCCTCTTTTCTTTATTTGACTTTTCTCATATTTATAGGGAAATGAAATGTAATCGATATGCTTGAAAAGCTTATCTTGTAAGTACCCGACAAATATTATAAGAATAAGAACGGCAAATACCCATTCGATACGGGTCTGTTTGATACCTTCGTGAATCATAGCTCCAACTCCTAATTCTCTATTGATTGCTTCAGCAACAATAATGTATGTCCAGGAGATGGCTGTTATTACTCTAATATCATCAGAGATTCTAGACATTACAGAAGGGAAATAAACCTTTTTGAATGTGTACCAGTTGTTTGCTCCAATAGTGTAAGCAGTTTGTAAATGGATCTTTTGAACCTCATCGATCCTTTGAACGATGATTGGCAATAGATAAATTATAATACCAAATGCTAAGAAATGAGATTTCATTCCAAATTCTATTCCAAACCAGCCAATGAATAAACCTGTGACCGCCGTTAAAGGAACGAATCGTACAGCGTCCACCCATTTACTTAAAAGAGATCTCATGAATGGAAACAATCCAATTACAAATCCAAGAGGTATTGAGATCAAAAGAGCCTCTATATAACCCATTAGGTTTAATTTGACTGAATACCAAACATTCTGTCCAATTCCATAATTCTGCTGTAATTCTCCAAATGATAATAATACACTTTGAGGAGTTGGCAGAATCCTAGTAGAAATTCCTCCAAATGTAGTGATAACAAACCAAATGGCAATTATCAATACAAATCCAAAAATTCCTATTAAGGTTGATGATCGGGAGTCAATTTCTCCTCCCATTTTGAATAGATCCTTCTTCATTACTTCCTTCTTGGAATGAGTCTACCAACTACAATTCCTATGATGAATAATCCTAGGAAGAAAATTCCTATGAATGCTTTGGCTATTGCAACCCAGATAGGGAATGTTATATATCCAAGTATGAAAATACCAATTATTACGAGTAATGCTATAAATTTTTTCATCTGTTTTATTTTTTAAAGAAGGGGAAGAATAAATTCCTCCCCTTCCGAGATCAATATTAACTATTCTTCAACAAACTGGAAATCCGTTCTCCTATAGTTCTCATTTGAGGTGAGAACCCCGGCAGCTTTAGCTTGCCTGCTACCGTTTCCTTGTACGATGAAACGATCTGGATCAAATCCATACTCTTTGACTAAATAGTCAACAACCGATTGCGCTCTTTTAAAAGATAGAGTGCTGTTGGCTGCATCGTTTCCGGTTGCATCTGTATTTCCTTCAACCCTGATTCTAAGGCCTGCAAAATCTTTAGCCAGCCCTGCAAATTCCTTATCGATAATATACTTAGCATCATCGGAAAGGAAATATGAATTAGTTTCAAAGTTAATGGATACTTTTTTACTTGATACAGCTTCTTTTGTTTTTACCGCTGCTGTGGCTGGAGCAAATGATGTAGTTGCTTCTGCTAGCTGTTCTGATCCTCCAAAGTTCAATTGCTCAACTATTGTAGTATTAGATACTTTGCGCCATGGCAATGGATTGGTGGTTAGATTTAAGGACTGATACTTAATTGACATCTTTGAATAAAGCTCTTCTCCATCAACACCATTGTATTGCGAATTTAATCCAAAGAAGTTCTTATTGTCTCCGACGGTTGTAAATCTAACTTTTTCAACTCCATTCTCTGAGAAGAATTCATCCATACCAAATACTTCGGCAAAAGCGGCTGCTGCTTCTTTTTGTAATGTAGTAGACTGAGCCATTTCGGCATTCACTGTCAACCAAGCTGTAGCGAATCTAACCAGTAAATCCTGATTTTCTTCAATAAATTCTTTAGTTGAAATCAATCCATCTGCAATTACATATTTGGCCGTGTTTGTGCTAATAAGGACTTTTGATCCTTCCTGTGCATCCATGCAATCCAGATCGTCTGGAGTCCATACTGCTGCAGCATCTACCTGGCCAGCTTTAAATAATCGGGCGGCTTCAATACCATCTGATACTTTCACGATTTTTACATCATCAACTGTCAGACCATTTGATTCCAGAACTTTAATAAGGAATGTATGAGAGGCAGTTCCTTCTGCAACTGCTATACTTTTTCCTTTAAGTTGACCTACAGTAGTAATACCTTTACGTACAACTATTAAGTCCCCGCCTCGACTCCAGTCTACTTGTAGCCATACTTGAGCATTAGATAGAGCCATTGTACCGCCACTTCCCATCTCCACTGGCATAGCATCTACGGTGCAATATACAATATCTGCATTACCGGATTTAAATGTATTCCTAGAATCATCAAAGAAATCTATAACTTTGATACTAAGATCAATGCCATATTCTTTGGTTATGATACTATTTGGATTTGGGTCAAGAGAACCACCGTTGAGATATGCAAGCGGAGTATATCCGCCCCAAGTATTTACAACGATAGTAAGTTCGTCATTACGGCTAAGGCCAAGAAGAGATTTACTTTTCTTAGGAGCCGTTTCAGTTTTACCTGATTTTTTGTCAGTCTTTTCGGTGGGATTAATAACCCCTCCGAAATAAAGACCTGCGCCTAATCCACCTACTAAAAGTAGTATGATGAAAAATTTAGCGCCTGATGTTAATCTGTTCCACATAATTTTTTGTTTTAATGTTAATATTGATTTCTAAATTCCAGTTTAAAAATACTTTGATTTTGACTTACTCATTGTTTCTTCACCTTTGAAATGGCTAGATACAGGGAAAGCTTTCTTAGAAGGTTCAAATTTGCTGAACAAAGCGTCAAGGCCAAGTTCATTATATTTGGTAAGAAGATCATCGCCTTTGATTTTATAGACTTCCTTCTCAACATCGATCTTATCCATCAGACCGCCGGCAGTATTAATAACCCTATCCATCTCGCCAAGTTTGGCCATAATGTCTTCCTGGGTAAATTGCCATGCCTGATTGTAGAGTGCAAGTTCATCCGGATCACCATTGATAACTGACATTGCAGATTTGAAAGCTGAGTGAGAAAGTTTCACCAATGAATATCTTTCTTCCTGAGCGTCAACTTCATTTTCAGCATCCTGAACAGTGAGTTTAGCCATTTCAGCAATTTTACTCATGGTATTATACCACTTTTCGCTGGAGGCCGAAAGCTCAATGTAATCTTCAACCAATTTCTGAAGACGAACAGATTGTCTGTCTTCCAACATTTGAAGATCTGATTTGCCCATTTTAATAGCTACGTTTTTCCTGTCCAGACAATCTTTGAGATCTGCTTTCTTCTCTTTAATTTTGTCTTTAAGTTTCAGACGTACACCATTTAGCTTACCCATTGAATTTTCAAGTTTGCCGATGGTACGGTACATTTTTTTAATGGTTTCCTTTAATATAGATATGGGGTCCATTTTGACAATTGCTCCCATAATCTTTCGGATTCCAAGCATATAAAATGTACTTACGATCAAACGTACTTTTGGGTCAAATATAACATAAAGAAATACAGCTAACCCAAAAAGAGTGAATACCAACTTGACCAGGTTATTAACCCATTCCAGTATGGCGGGAAGATTGAATGCTAGAAGAACAAATAATCCAGCAAGAATTACCAAGCCGAGAGTTCCTCCTTTTTGTTTAAACACATCCTTGTTTAAGGAAAGTTTAGACATGTTGTTTAAAGCTCCTTGTTCCATTTTGTTTATTGAATATAGTTATTGATTTTATTTTTATCTCCTTCGAGAACTGCGATAACTTTTTCGGCAGATTTTTCAAAATTGCCGGCAGTCATTTGCAACTGTAATTCTTCCTGCTGTGCTTCCTGAGTTGCAGTCAGGATAAAGTTGTTTACCTCAACAATCTTTTTGTTAAGTTCCTCAACTTTTTTCTTTGCTTCCTCAACCTGCTGGAGTTTGGTTGTAACCTTCTCCTGACGTTGATTAGCAAATTCTGCATTAAAGCTTGAAAGTTCGGATTGGATAACATTCACGTACCTGTCTATAGAAGATACGAGCGTATCTTTCTTACATCCCTGGCTGTTAAAAATTGTGAATGTTGTGAGAAATTTACTTCTCTCATCAATTGGTAGAGAAGCCATAGCATCGATCGCCTGTTTAAATTCAAAGTAATCCTGTCCGGGAATATTGTTTTGAGAAATTACCGACCATAGCATTTCCATGAATTTGTCATCAACAACCCCAGCTATGCTAGGCATGCTGGCAACGGATTGCTGTGTAACAGGGGTAATTGTTGGCTGCGGAGCAACATTGGATTTGCTTTCCTTTGCGGCTTTTTTAGCGGCCTTTTCGGCGTCCTTTTTAGGATCATCCTTAAAAATTAGTCCCATTTGTTTTTTGTTTTTATTTGTAAAATAGTTAAATGACTTGGCAAATGTACACAAATAATTTTAATAAAAAAATATTTTTGCACTTTTTTTCAAATTATTTTCGTTTCTTCTTAAGCTTCTCTAATTTTTTTCGAAGTTCCTCAGCTCTTTCATAGTTGTCAGCTTCGACTGCTCTTTGTATTTGTTCTTGCAAACCTTTCTCATCTTCAACCATTACAGAATCAGAATCCAAGAATTCGGGTTCTACATATAAAGCCCACCCATCTTCCCATAACTCAATAGGGAGCTGAACAATATTTTTATCAATGCCCATAAATAAAGCTACCAGCGGATCAAATTGCTGAGCTACATAAATTGTTGCATTTGCAAGACCCATAAAAATAAGTCTTCTTCCCACAAAAGAAAAATCTTTTTCTTTCGTATTAGGATCCGATAAGGGCTTTATTCTAGTTATAATATCCCCTTTTTTAAAATCATAGATGTTCTTTTCTTCTTGTATCATAAGGCTAATAATTTTTCTAAGTGATCCCACATCTCCTGAAATCTTCCATCATAAAGACCTTTTTTAAAGTCTTCATATTCATTTCGATACATGTTTATCATTGATGATTTTTCATTTACAGAAAATGTTATGTTTGCAATACGGTCACAAAGTTTTACAAATGTCGTATGCTTATATTCTTTGATACCGTCATAATATTTTTTATTTGATCTTTCTCTTCGATTTCTTCCCTTTTCATTAGTACACCTATAAGCATATTCTGCTATAGTTTTGTTAGTTGTTTTCAAAACATTATTGTAAGTTTCTCTTGCATCTTCAATAATATCATGAGTCCAGCAGCCGCCAATGACATCTGGTCTTGCTTCTTCGGGAATTAAATGTATAAATGTATTTGCTACATCAACAGTCATTTGTAAATGAAACGCATAAGGATATAGTGCGTTATAGTGATGGTTAACTTCTCTATGACGTCTGATTGCGTAATCTTTTGCAATCTCTTCAACTGATAAAAATTCCCTGTATTCTGGCATGTTATTTTCTTCTTTCTAAAAATTCTTCTAAATCTGTTACCATAGCTCCTGCATCAATAAATGCATCCAAAGTAGAGGTTAGATCTTCTGCAATTCCTTTGCAGCCATCCCAAATAACTGTTGTCTCAAATCCATATTTACAAGCATCTAAAACAGTATCTTTGACACAATAGTCAGTTGCTAAACCAACAATAAAAAGTTCTTCTACATCTCTTTCCTGGAGAAATTCTAATAGTCCAGGAGCACCAAATCCGGAGTAAGGATGTGAGTTTTTATCCATTCCTTTTTTAAAGATATAAAAATCTCCTTTAATTAATCCAAAGTCTATATCTTCATGGAGTTCTGCTCCCATTGTATGCTGAATACAATGATCTGGCCAAAGAGTATCATATACACCATTTATTTTATGCCTATCAAATGGTTTTTTAGATTTGTAACTCGAAGCAAAAGCTTTCATCCCCCTCGGATGCCAATCTTTGGTGAAAATCACCAAATCAAATTTCTTTAGTAATTCATTTATTACTGGGACAATTTGATCCCCCTCCTGTACCGCCAATGCTCCACCCATACCATTGTCATAATCCTCTTGGCTTACAGGCATAAAGTCGTATTGAGCATCAACGACAATCAAAGCTTTTTTATTCATTTTTAGTAATTTAAGATTCAAATTCTTTTTTTAAATCCAGATATCTCTGGTATCTCCCTTCCTTAAGTCTTTCCAATATTTCTTTATTTTCTTTTACTCTTTTCTCAAATTCTTCATCCGTTTCTATTCGAGTTCTTTGAACAGAAATATACCATCCTGCTGGACTACCACCATCTGAACGATATTCCTCTTCTTCATATGAAACTGAAATTACATCATCTGGAAGAAGATTCAGCTTATCGAGATATTCTTTATTATATGGCTTGTCCCCATTGTGATGATGAACATCAACGGTGATCATTTTTTTCTCAAGGGGTTTTCTAGGCTTTAATATAATAAGACTTCTTCTGATATTAAAAGGATTGGTCCTTTTAAATTCGGTAGCAAGATGTCTTTTTATTACTGGATGATTTGGATCTCCTGATCCATCTTCAGTGTATTTTTGTAGAATTTTATCAACTTCAGCATATCCATCTCTGGAAGATCCTTTCCATTCCGGAAGAATTTGATCTAAATCAGTACCTGAAATTCCCAAACCATCTGTAGCTTGACAATCAATACAAGATTGAAGGGCTTTAGCTTGATCCGGAGGAAGTATGCTTACTAAATATTCAGACATATCATAAACCTCTGTTTTCCAAAGACTTTGGATCATTCCATAATCTCCAACATCCCCATGTAAGGTCCAGAATCCTAAAAGTAATTCAGTTAAGTTATCTGTTGATAAAACCATTCCATTATACAATTGGGCAAGATCATAAATACGAATCATTCTCATCCGGGCTTTAATGTTACCTTGTCGGATTTTTTCTTTAGGATCTTCTAAATCCCAGCCGGCTTCTTTTAAAGCTGACCATACAGTAGCATAAACTCCTTCCATTTGATAATCTTCATCAAAATTGGTGCAGAAAGCATTTCCTACTAATTCTGCCCGATCTCTTTCATCAGAAGTATTTGTAGTAATAGGAATACTTCTTCCAATAAGTGGGATCCCTAATTTATCACAGACGGGGCGTGCAAGAGCTACACATAAAGCAGAATCTATTCCGCCTGATATCCCTAACACAAGGGATTTTAAATTCTTATTTCTTAGATAGGTTTCTAATTCTGTTCGGATATTAAAAACCATTGTTTCATATGGTAAATTAGTCTTCATTAATCTTTTCTTTAATTATATGGGATAAATGTATTAAAAAATTCCCAGATAAAAAATTATTTCTTAGATTTTATTTTAAGCAATTCTTCTTTTAACTCTTCAAAAGTAAAACAAATGCCATAAGCAAATTGGTACATTACATCCCATCTTTCGGGCTCTTCGTCAAAAAGAATGAAACATTTCTTTCCTTGTCCAATCATATAGCCTAATTCCAAATGACCAGATTTTCCTGCAGGCATATAAAGAATCCCAATATCAGATCTATCAATATGAAATTTATCAAATTCAAAGACATGCTTTCCAGCCCAGTTATTAAGAGCTTGTTTATAAGTACTTCCCCTAACTTTTTCATATTTTCTCCAAAATTCATCTGCTTCAGGGCCAGGAGAAAACCAATCATCAAAAACTTCAAATCCTAATTCTCGGACTTTATTAGCCATATGAGGAATATTCTTATTCCTTAAACTCCCAATTAAATATACAAGTTGTTTATCCATTTCTTTTTTGTTTTGGAATATAGAGTAAATCATTTTTCTCAATATACTTTTTTATCTCCTCTGCTCCAGGGACTTCTTGCACATTTACCTTCTTAAGAAGTGCAGGATTTAAATCTATCTTATCATAAAGATATAAGTAATAGATATTCTTTATTCCGGTAGCACATATATTTTTAAGACATTCATTGCAAGGAGATATGGTGACATACATATCAGCTCCTTCAACCTCCACATTGTGTTTTGCAGCAAAACCAATAGCATTCATTTCTGCATGGGTTTCATTATCCTTAGACCAATGATGATGGGCTTCCCTATCAAAATGATCTTTATTAAAAACCTCATCACAATTTTCTAGTCCTTCCGGAGTTCCATTAATTCCTGTGACAATTATTCTCTTATCCTTTGCTATGACAGCTCCAACATGATGCGAAACACAGTGGCTTTTTGTCGCAAAATGGAAAGCGGTTGTCATAAATACGTCATGCATCTCTACCATTTTCTTTATTTTTTCTCGGTTTAAATTTTCTTGCTTTTTCCCATGCAAATCTTTGAGCCATTCCTTCTTCCAAAAGATCAAAATATTTGTATCTTCTATCGGTTCCCCAAAAACACATTAAAGCCCTCTGTTTGATTGTAAGATCTTTTAGTATATTTTTCATTATACAAATCTTTTGCCTTTTAGTAAATTTCTCAGAAAAACATTTTTAGATCCACCTAAAAATGATACCCATATAGGATACATCCCCGGAAACATTCCTTCTAATTCTAGATAGTTTTTTCCTCGGAGATTTGTAAAAGCACTTAATTTTTCATTTTCCTCGACGATTTCTTGTTCAATAATCCACTTATCAAAATCTGGATAATCATCATAATTGAAGACTCTTTCATCAGCAAGGAAACAAACGGCAGTTAAGGCATTATTAATATCAGGCTCTCTGAATACAGAATATTCTACCATTTGGTCTTTCTTACAAAAATCATTATAGTAATCTATTGACCCATCTATTTCTTGTAAGCAAAGACCATTTGTTGGCCCATTATATGAATCATTTGTAGTTCCTCCAGAAAGAACCATCCAAGTTTCATGATTCTCAATGAAATCCCATATTTCATGATTTGGATTATATCTTCCATATTTCAGAATAAATCGAAATCCGCCATGTCCCGCTTGGATTCCATGTTGAATATTCAAAAGATTATAAGGTACAAAAAAGTACATTCTTTTTGCTAATGATTTTTCTTCCATTATCTTGTATGTTGTTTTTTACATTTTTGTGTTTCAGTATCAAAATAAATTATGTCCTCCCAGCCTATAAACATTATCTCTCCTTTTCTGGAATCAACAGATTTATTCTCATAAGAGTTGATGTATCTTTTAAAATCCCCTTTTTTAATAAGGAATTTATCCTGATCATCCATGTGTTCAAATACTTCAAATCCTTTATAAACTAGAACTTTATTCGGATATTGATTAACTTTAGGATTCTTTTTAATTTCTTTCCAATCAAGATTATCCAAGAAGTTATATAAATCCTCCGAAGTTAATGTTTGATTTTGTTTTGACATTATTCCAAATTTTTAGCGAGGAAATCTTCCTCTGATGGTTTCTTAGGTTCTTCAACTGTTTTAACAAGGCTATCTAAAATATCTGTTGATGCTCCGATAGCTGCTTGCATACTATTTGCCCATTTTGACCATTCAGGTAAGCCCCCAGTTTTAAAGGGGGGTTTTGCTGCAAAATCAAGCCTACGGGAAATTGTTTTGATTAGATCTTTTTCTCTTGCATCCATAGTTAGTATTTTAAAGCTGATAAAATAAAATCTGCTGCAGCTCCCTTAGCTTCTCCAATCATTACCATTCCATCTTCAGACATCATCTCAAGTTCAAATGGGGATTCACAAACGACAGTCCATCCTTCCTCTTCTAGTAATTTTATATCTTCAGGATCCATTATTTCTGATAATTGGGGATTAAAGCTATAATTTCAGGGGTAACATCGGCCCTATCAATATGAGCAAGACCAACTCCATCTTCCTGAGCATTCATTCCAGTCTTAATAACTACAAGAGCAAAAACCTCTTTTGTTCTTTGATCCTGAAAATACTGAACAGCATCTTCATATTTTTTGAGATTTGTATCTGTTACTCTTGCTTGGCAAGAACTAAGAATTAATACAGATACGATTGCTAACAAATAAAATAATTTTTTCATTTTTGTTTTTTTTAGTTATGGTAATAAATTGTTTCCTTGATCTTCAGGAGGATCCTCAAGATCAATAATTGTCTTTAAGAGATCAATAGAATAACTCATCTCTTGTCTTAATTCCTTTTTTTGCTCAATCAAAGTGGATGTTTGAGAAGGCTGAAAATCAGTTTGTGTATAAACTTTTTGCATCCTTTTTACAATTGTCCTTAAAATTTCTACTGGAGTATTCATATTTAAATTTTTAAGATCCCATTTCATTTCTATCGGAAATGATATTACCTTCCTGATCTCTCAGCGGGGGAACATCTTTCCATCCTGATTCTATATTTGGTAAAGGACACCAATCCGGCTGTCCAATTTTACTTTCTTCGTGCCATTCAACTGCTCCCCTGATCTTTTTATTTTTATGTTCTTTTCCATCTCCAGGTAGTAAGCCACATTCCCAATCTTCCATTCTATCCCATCCATCTGAAGACCAGTGATTAGTACTGTTTTTATGAGGGCAGGTTCTACATTCAGTTACAGCTATTCCTTTCATTGTATCAATTTTAATTTTTCTTCAAATTCCTTTAATAATTTATAAAGATCATCAGGGGAATCAAAAGACCATCTTTTTGTTTCCATTATAAAAAAAGGTCCTCCACCTCCATCAGCAACTTTAATTCTTAAAAATTGATAATCATCCTTCCCTCCAACACAATCTGAATTTTGGGAAAAAGTTGCTTTTAAGGTATATTCTTTTTGTAAGCTATCCGACATTGCTATTTTCTTTTTTATAAATACCACCTGTTCTATATTTCTTTGTAATTACTATATCATAACATCGATTTGATGCTGGCATTCCTCCTGCTGCTTCTGCTCCACATTTTATGCACCATCCTAACCAACTTACTCCATTCATGTGAGCATAATTTGTAGATGATTTTTTCCAGACATGATTATCATGATCAATTCTTTCATA
>Ga0307376_10003981_pt1 | contig 13668 bp, 16 predicted proteins | sample TR2MG_FD_202536 | JGI IMG/M metagenome (GOLD analysis project Ga0307376, IMG submission 202536) | Soil microbial communities from Risofladan, Vaasa, Finland - TR-2 | ecosystem: Environmental > Terrestrial > Soil > Coastal area > Acid sulfate soil | place: Finland: Risofladan, Vaasa | collected...
CAATTAGGACTGTTTGCATTGAGTTGATTCCTCTCAGGATAAATACAAGCCGAACTGGAAAAGAAGACTTTAATTCCTTTTATCTTTGAAACACTCTCTGCAACATTTATATTTATAAGTCCTGAGTTGTGCATAATGTCTGCATCATGCTCTCCTGTAAAAATATAACCTGCTCCACCCATATCAGCGGCAAGCTGGTACACTTCATCCACGCCTTCATAAATACACATATCAACGGCTTCCTTATATCGCAAATCCTTTATAAGAAACCTATCTGCCGTTGATATTGAAAATTCTGGATACTTTAAATCAGCACCAATAACATAATACCCCTCAACTTTTAATCTCTTTACAAGATGAGAACCAATAAAACCACCTGCTCCTAAAACTACTGCTGTTTTCATACTTTACTTCTATTAGAAACTATTAATGAATCATGTATATTAAAATCAGTTAAATCAACTTTGTTACTTCCAAGCAATGTTGGTGGATCTCCCCTCTTCCAATCTTTTATAAAAAACTCTATCCAATACTTAAATACATCATCATACGTGCGAACTCCTGTTTTACTAATCCATGGACGAATAGTTGAGTACCGCATCCCAAATATTTTATTATTTGGGAAGTAATCACAATCATGCAAAATTATATAGTCAGCTGTCTTACTGTATTTCTTTACTGCCAATACTCTATCTTCCCACGAACTACTATCTATAAAAACTAATCCCCATTCTGTCTTATCTTGCTCATAAAATTGTTTACTTCCTATTTCAGTGTAATACTTGAACTTGTGAAATTCATTTGCTAAACGTGAATATCTTTGTAACCACTTTTTATCCGATTCTATTGTTAAACACTTAATTCCTCTTTCCTTTGATATTTGATTAATTGGAATAGTTGAATACCCACCAGCACCAAGTTCCAATACTGGTTTAGAAACTATTCTCAGTACTTCCTGCAAAACAAATCTATGTGTCTCAAACCTATCCATTATTTTAATAATTCCTCACTTGTTTTCTTTCTTATATGGAAAATATGTGTTTCAGTGATACACCATACATCACACACTTCATTACTTATTAAAGTAGCTACTCCTCCACACCTGTCTATGATCTTTGTAAAACAACCAACCGACCTGCAGAAACACCCAATACTTTCATCACACTTTAATTTATTGAACTTACGTGGAATCCTCGGGTGTTGAACCACTAAATTAGGATCATCTCCTGTATCTTCCATTAAATTCGTTGCTACGGACTTAACTGCAAGAACACCATCCTTTTTTAAAGTACGAATTAAATGAAACATTTCATAACTTAAAAGAGGAGTCGGCATGTGCTGAGCTACATTGTTACACAGTATCACATCAAAAGTATTGCTTGGAATACTCTCCAAATCTCCAAAGTTATAAACCGCATCGCAATACTTACTCACATTATCTAATCCTACTTGAGAAATGTCAAATCCGCTTACTGAAAATCCATTTTCTCTAAGCCCCTTTGTAACAAAGCCCATACCAACTCCAACTTCTAAAACAGTATCACCTGGTTTTAAAATGTCATTAATATGTAAGAAGTCCAATGTTTCTTGATACTCACAAGCAGACAAAGCCCCACGGTTTTTCTCCTTGTGTAAAAATTCCCATAACTTAACTCTACTCTTGTCCATATCTTAAAATTTTATTTCTCCAATATTCAAAAGTTAATTTTTTCATGTTCCAAACACCATTCTTTATCCTCTTGTACTCACTCCCTAAAAATGCTAATGTTATCTCACTCCAGTCATCTACAAAACAAATTGGTAAGTCAGTATAAAATTGATTATTTATATTACGTTTTTCTATTGGAATAGATCTCATATATAATGTCTCCCAAGTTCTATGTGTATCCATTCCATTCCCCTCTGGGCAAATAACAAAGTTGTGATCATATATATCTTCTAAATATTCAGTAAACCCTCTTCCATTCTTTCCTCTTTCCGAAGTTACCCAAGATTCTCCCCCAAATAACGAATATAAAAACTCCCGCTTTTCAGGGTTTGTAGAAGCATTATGATTCATGTAAACAGTATTCTTATATATTCTTGGGTGTAATACTCTATTTTCCATTTTCTCTTTCTTCATTTCGGACTGAAACCACCTGTTATTTTCAAGTCCAATAGGAATAGATTCAATACGTGGATCAACTACATTCACATTTTGCGAATACCATTTAAGCACATTTTTAGGCATTCTAAAAGACTCATCTATATTCACGTCACTATTATGCGTAATTATAATAAACTCCCTCTGAACGCTTGCAATTAACTCTAAGAGTTGTTTTGCATATATAGTATGGGTATATACAATATTTACAGGTTTTAAATTAGATAAATCAAGCGTATTAGGTAATTTATCATAGTCATCAAGATGTCTATCTCCTGGTGAGAATGTAAAGTCAGCTAACCCAATAAACTTATCTCCCTGTATCCAATCCATTTTAAAATAATTTAGGATTAATCCACCAATCCTCAAACTTATTACCACCATGTTCTACATCACCAAAAGCAAGTTTGTATCCTTTTTGTTCTAACAATGCTCTCTGAAAATTCCGTTCTATTTCAAATGCTCTCCCTATATATAAATTATGTTCTATTGTAATTACCTTAAATTTTAAGTGCATCGCTAAAAAGGCAAATATCATCTCATAATTTGTAAACAAGTTATCAATATCTAAACTTAAATAATCAACTACCGAAGGAATCATAGAATCAAAATCATATGTAAGAGCATCTGCATTAATAAATACAGCTTTCCTTTCCTTCCATTCCTCACTATAATCAAAAATATCTACTGCAATTCCTGTCCAACCATGCTCTTCCAATAACATTGTATTATTATGAAATTTAGGATGATTACATCCAATATCCAAAAAGAAACCTATGTATCCTTCTGGAAATAAAGACAATGCCCACTTATCTTGACCTGCTTGACTGTATGTATTCATCGTATATTTAATTTCGTTCCCCATAAATACAAAGCGTTTCCCTCACTTGTTTGTGGATCCTCTGGCACAAACATTCCATTTTTCTTTAACTTTAAAACTTCTAAAATAGATAACCTAACCCCTTTATTCCTACTAAGACAATTACAAAGCATATACCCTCTGGAAGACTTGCTAATAATTTTATCTATATATAATTCTTGAAAGCCCCTATCAAATTCACTAAAAGCATAATTACTTATACAAAGTGAATAAACATTTTCAAATAAATCATCTGGTGTTTTAAATATTACATTTTTAATACCAAACTGTTTAAGATACCTTTCTGCAAGTGGAAGTGCCGTAGGCAAATCAACTAACGTATATGACCTTGGTTTAACATAATCATATATTATTTTACATTGCCCACCATATCCACCTCCTATTTCTATAATATCTTTATCTTCTAACGTCCCAAAAAAGTCGTTTAATTCAACAAGTATTTTAATATAACGAAGTGTTGTTGGTGAAATCTCAATATTTAACCCATCATATTGATATACAAAAGGACCTCCAATTTTATCACTTGTCACAAATTTATCTAAGTCATGTAAAATAAATGGAGAGTTTTCCTGTAACCAATCTAAGTACAATGATCCATGCAGTCTTGAACAGGATTCAACCACAGTACGATATGCTAAATTTGCTCTAAAATTAGCAAATGTACCGCTATCTTTTGCTGCTCTATCACAAACCTTTAAATATTGACTATACTCCATGCTCATAGCTACTTCTGTTTATCTATCCAACTAACTGCCCAATGATGAATTGCGTAAGAATGTGGTACAACATAAGAATATGGGTCTCCTTTCTTTCTTTCATTGTTTGGAAAGGGGTAAAAGAAATCCGTTGGAAAAGCAACCACTCCCTCTGAATTCTCACCAATTATACTAAAAAACTTACGTGTAAAAAAGTAAGATCCTGTACTATTAAATATTTTTAACCAATGTGCTCCAGGTTCTATGTCTTTCAAATCCTCTATAATAAACTGCAATAAAGGATGGTTTGGAACACTTCCCATTAAACCAATATAAAGCTCTACATCCTCAGGGTATCCAATTCCTGTAAAGAAGTTAAGATAACACAAAGAATCAAACGGCTTAAGACATTCAAAGTCTGTGTCAGCATATACTCCACCAAATTGATTAAGTATATGATACCGCAAATAATCTGACTTCTGAGCAACATTACTCATACGATTGAGAATACCAATATGCGGAATTTTTACTTCATGTATATTTTCCTCAGTCCACAATTTATATTCCCAATCCGGATTAAACTTCTTCCAACTATCCCCCCACACTTTATATTTATCTGGTAAAGGTCCACCCAACCAAATTTGATGGATCTTCTTTGGTATTCTATCTGTTAAATCTGTAAACTGTAAATAGTTTCTTTCATACAAAGCACGAACGACTTTCCAAACATGAGCTCTCTTTAACTTTACTCTATTGTGAGAATATGACTTACGAACAATATCATCAAAACTTGGTATTGTAAATCTATCATATTTAGCTGGAAGCTCTTTTTCATGACTTGTTAATCTCCCACCTATGTTTGATACATCTGATCTTTGTGTAGCAACCATTGGATATGTAATAAAACAATTAAAATTCTTTAAAACCATGTGCCGATAAAAGTGATCTAAGTTTATCCCAGACGGTGTGCTGTGATGTTCTAATACATAATCAACCATTGCTTTTGAATTATATATTACAGCATGTAAAGCAAAAGAATCCATTAATTTAAACAAGTTCTCAGAGTATCTTTTCAACGGCTGTTTAACTAAAGCACCCAACCATAAAGCATCCCAATCCGCTGGAAGTTGCTTTATTGCTTCCTCCACCACACTCCAGGGTTTAATTAACATGCAATCATCCTCAAACACAATAAATGGAAATTCCGTTTGTTTTTCAAGAATACTTAGATGTGCCGCAGTACAACCATCCTCTGCCACAGAATCATCTACCCCACTAACTCTCTCAACTGGGAAAGGAAAAGACTGTTTTTGGAAAAGTTCCAGTCTATCTGGTCTGCTATCTAAGTTTATCACAAACGCTTTCATACTTGTGCTATTAATATATCACCTGCTACAACTCCAAAAGTATAGGTTATCTTATAATTTGGATTTATGGTATGTATAAACTCTTCAACATCACAAATGCAATACGGAAGGTCCTTCCATTCTGCATCATGATCTCTTAACAACCGAATATCATCTATCAAAATTGTGTGGTTCTTTATTGGATGTTTTGCAATTATTTTTAATTCTTCCATTAAAGGAACCCACATCATACCACCTTCTGTATTTGGATCACTCATATAGTGAGCATCTAACCAAAAAGTACATCTCTGGTTAATTGTTTTTAATACCTCTGGCAAAACTAAAAATAGAATCTCCATAATATAATTTTACTTTTCTTTGAGGAAACCTTGCCTTGCAAATATCATAAAAATGCTTTGACACCTCTATTGAAATAACTCTTTCAAACCGCTTGTCCTTGTCATGTGCTCGCAAAGCAGCCTGTATTCCATCTCCAATGTAGGAACCAGTTTCAATAAATATAGGATTCAAATATGGTTTAAAATCATGTTTCATACTAAATGTTTCTTAATGTAAAAAGCATCTCCCCATTTATTGTGTGTTTCTGTAATACGCCTAACAAATCCGTATCTATCTAAATATTCATCTATTTCATCCAGTAAAGCACAACCAATATACAATTCAGCTTTATTTATTTCAGCATAGACGTAATCCAATTTGTCAATTAAATCACCAAGACTTTTCATTACATTTAATTCCACCCCCTGCACATCAACATTCAACATATTATAATCGTCAATGTCTTTACTAGAGTTCTCAAAGAACGAATCTAACCGCATTAAATCAATTTCAATGTCATGTGTGTACTTTACTTTTGGATAAATTGTTGCATGTAATCCTAAATCAAGTATAGAAGAACTCTGCCCATCATTGCTGGAAACATGTAAAATTGCACTGGTTAAAGTATTATGTATTCCCACATTGTATGCAGAATGATTTTGATCTCTGTACGGTGGTAAAGCAATATTTACAAGCAACCGCTCATATAACTGTGGATTCGGTTCAAACCAAAGAACTGGTTGAAATCTGTATTTACGATACCAAATACGCTCTTGTCCTTCATGAGCTCCTACGTGAATAACACCACGTCTTTGCTTTAATTGTCTTTCAAATTTACCAATGAGTAGCATAATCGTTTACTTTAATCCACGCCTGTGGATGCCTATACTTATTTGAAAACTCTTCCGAATCACAAAGATATCGGTTTGGGCAGACTACAATTTTATCCTGATTATTATTTAGCCAAGCTGCCCACCAACTAAATGTACTATTTGTAATTACATTGTGTTTACACATCCGCATCAATTCAAATGCCAAGTAATCATCAATATCAACAAATATAATCTTCCTAGAAAAGTACTCTTGTTTAAATGTTGCTTTACACCAAGGTAAGTCATCACTGAAAATAAACAAATCTCCTTTAATGTGTTGAACCTTAGTAAGTGCCTCAAAATAATACGGTGCTGTAAGATCATGAAACATTGACTTCCTGTGCTTCTTATAATCTCCTCTTCGTACGTGCAAAGAAATTGCCTCCGTATTCCAAATCATTTCAGCGTATTCTAAAAACTTATCTGTGTAAACCTCAGTTCTAAGTTGAAACTCCTGTTGCAGTATTGGGAATATTTTTGTGTAATACCCATAATATTGCCAATACCCTTCAAAATTATTATCATTCTGCATCCTAAATAAACCAAGATCGTACCCAACATTTGCTTCGTTGATAGTTGGATTCTCTTCTAAGAATAGACTTGTTTTTAAATTTGCTACTTGAAACATTGAAAGCCTATTAGGTCGTGGAGCAGTAGGATCTTTGCATGTTTTAGTTTCTCCCCAAGAAACATCAAAAGCTACTTCTTTCCCAGTCTTTTCCAGAGCCTTACCAAAAGCATATTGAAACAACTGGTTACCAACTCCTCCCATTATTTTTACTACATTCATAATAATTCTTTTACTGAAACCTTACGAAATTGTTCTATCATGCTATTTGGACAAGCATTTATAATTTCAACTCCTATTTGCTTTGCATCTCTGGCAATCTCTGTAAACCCCCTTAAATGCCTGTAAAACGGCAATTTTCTTGCTCTCTTCTCAGTTCTAACTGGCCCTCTGTTATATACATCGTGCCAGTGCTGATTGTTGTGTTCACCCAAAGTCATATCAAAACCAAGTAGAATAATCCTCTTTGCTCCTGTATGAACTGCCGTACTGATTGCTGCTGCACCACTGTTTCCATTCCAGCTTACCATGTACGGACTAGGCGAAATTCCTCTTCCATGTGAATTATCTCTTGGAGTGTGCTTAACCCAGGTTCTGCTTACTGCAAGACTTATTGGAGATATCTTTAACCCAGGAAAAGCTGCGAGTTGGGCTTCGTGCTGCAAAAAGAATCCTTTATCCCCAAAAAATACAATGTCAACCCAATCTCCAAGTAAATATGCAGCATTAATTCCGATAATATGCTTATCGTGTATGCTTTTCATATAAGGAGAATACACACTTGGTGGAGAATTCCCTGCAATTACATCCTGTATAACTTCATCAGGAACATCAAATTGTTTTGGTACTGAAGGACCTCCTCCTATTATCCAAACGTCAGCATCCTCCCATATTCGAGGAACTTGCCAACTCATTTCATGAAAGTGTTTTAATGAAATTTGCTGCGGCTTCTTTAGTAAGAGCCTTTTCATTTATCACTTTCTCATTTGGTCCAACAATATCAAACCAAGTATTACTCTTCCCTCTGGGAACCATTTTATATTCTGTCTTTGTCACCTTAATTGAAGGTACATCAGCAGCCTTTGGAAGTTCTCCCATTGGTACAACTAAATTTTTAAAAAGTGCTGGTATTTCGTCAGGAGTAGCCTCAAAAAGCTGACCTGGTTTAATAATTTTGCCTTTTAATCTTAATGAACCTCCACCTACTTTTTTCCAAGTAATTACGTTTGGCTCAACTGTATTATTTTTTGTGCGTTCCATGATTAACGATTTATTAATTTAAAAAATAAAGACTTGATTAGTCTCTTTAATTTATGCAGATAAAACTACAATACCACTCTTTCCGTTCTGATCTGAACGAATTTGAGGAACCTGTATGGTCATTACTTTGTACTTTGTAATCATCCCACCCTCAGTATTCCATTCAACGTTCATAAGTCCGAAACCTTGAACTAAACGAACGACATCAGAAGTCATCTGAACGAGTACCACAGTATCATCAGCCAATTTGTCAATAACTTTAATACCCTGGATAACATCAATTTTTAGAATTCTTTCTCTAATTGTTGTTCCAGGAGTAGTTGTATCATAATCATCATATAGAACTGTTTGATAATCTGTAGGAATATACAACATATAAGGACCATAGTGATATGCAGCAACAGCAGCTTTCACCATATTAAGAACATCATTAAGAATCCCAGCAGCTGTTTTTGCTGAAGCATCCCAGTTTGTTCCTAAAGTAACAGCATTAATGTCAGGATGGTTTACATAACTATAAATAGTATTCCTGCCACGATCATCTGTCTCACCAAAACTATAAGAAGTATTAGTGAAAAGCATATCCTCTAATTTCTCCAATATCCTACGAGCTGCTCTTTCAGCAGAGGTCGTATCTAATGGATTTCCTAAACTCCTTGAAGCAGCAAGTACTCTTGCATTAATCTCATAATCAACATGGACTATCGGAATTGGCAAATAGTTGTGCTGGAACTTTAAACGATCACCAGGACTCCTGGTTACACCGTCCATAGTAAGAGCAGCTTCCATTGCTTCACCAACATCATGCCATTCAAGTACGGTTGTACCCATAGCATTTCCAAGATTATAAGTAAGACCATGTGATTTCAGGTCTTCTACACCTCCAAGTCTCTGGCGAGATACTTCCATAATGGCAGCATCAAGCTGTTTCCATTCATCCCTTCTCAGGGTTGCATTGGTATTGATGGGAACTGTCTTCCAGTTAGCCTGAACTTTAATGTCGCCACCGGTATGCATCAGCATATAAGTTTTACCATCTGCACCAATCCATGGACGCATACGACCAAGGTTCAGTTCACCATTTGCCATAAGAGCATTAGCTACTGCACCTTCTCCACCGTTTCGTCCTATCAAATCTACATTTACGTTTGGCATTTCTTTTTCCTCCGTTTTTTAGATTAAACAATTCTCACTTTAAGAAACTGCCTTGTAGGAGATGAACTGGATTCAGATCCTGCCAAAGAAGACAATTCTAATTTCTCTAAAGCAACGCCAACAATGGCATTCTGTACAGAACCTGTGGTGGAATCACCAGGATCAGGTGTGTGTACCTGCAAAAATCCTGCTCCATTAGACTCAAGAGCATCACCAATGGCAATCTCCTGCTCATCTTCTAATTGAGCATAAACAACATCGCCCCTGTATGGAATCCATACCTGAACAACATCGCCAGCTGCATACGCATCCGCAATGCCTTTCCCCTGAAGTTCATCTTCAAGAGCAAACATTATCGGAACGACATTCCCTCCCTCAGTGGCATGCTTTCTAAGCGTAGCCGCGGCAGGAGTCTGTTCCACCAACATTCCAGGAGATAAGGCTTCAGCAGCAACAAATTCCTGAATGTTATCGGAGTACTTTTTAACTTTAACTGTGTTGTAAGCCATTTCTTATTCCTCCTTTTTATTGGTTTCAAATTGGCCAGTAAGATAAAGCGGCTCTTCTTTTACTGCATTTGCCTGTATTGTTCTGGCTGCATTAACTGAATAATCAACTTCATCTTCTTTTCTCACCGAATTATGCAATCTTTCGAGTACATCATCCTTCATTTCATTTAGAACTTCATCCGGCCAAGTTTCTTTGCTTGTATTTGCCTGGATGCTCTGGATCATTTTGTCACGTTTCTCTTTCAGTTGCTTTCTGTAAGCTGTTAAGGCTGCCTGATCTTCTTCTGAAAGGACGTTGACTTTTTTCTCTACCTCCTTGATTACTTCCACAGGCTTGGCAATTATGTCAAGCACCGCTTCACTCAAGAGTTCCAACTCTGCCCTATTGTCCTCAGTATATCTGCCCTGACTGTTTGCAATCAGTTCATCAACCTTCTTTTTGACGCAAGGGGTACATTCGACTTTGTCAGCCATGTTTGTGTCCTCCTTTTTATTGTTATTACTAAACTTTGTTCTTGTCAAACGACTGTTGACAATATACTCCACTTTCTTGTGGACTTCAATAGGCTCCCCTACAAATTCGACCTTCCCACTCTCGATTTTATAAGTTTGCTTATACATTTTAGTTTCTTCTTTTTCTCTTTTACTATATATAATATAGTTGTCATACATTTCTTCCAAATAATGATATATATGCTCGTCTAACTCATTTAACGCTGAATAAACCAAATCAAGTTTTTTCCGATAGTCTACCTCCACATTGTTTTCAATCTCAGAAAGTTTATACCCCTCTTTGTTAAAGTTTAACAGAGTTTGTAGTAACTTTTCTCCTTGTATCAACATTTTAATTTCCATATCTTCTTGCTTTTTGTTTGCTCCCAATCCACAACCGTCTTTTAATGAACATGCTCCAATCTGATCTGGAAGTATTGCTAAATGATCTGGTCTATGGTTATGTGCTACTCCTATATACTCTTCTCCTTCATATTCACCATTTTCCATTTCATTTTCAGTAAACATTCCAAGACTTATTTCAACTTCTTTTAAATCATTTACTGCTTCCAAAGTATTCTCTGAAATAGAATTCAACCTATCTTCATCTAACCAAACTTCAGCCTTTAACTTATTATCATCTACATTTGTATTATAAACTCTACCAACAAGTTCCTTATCTATAATATCAGGAGAATTTGCAGATACTGGTGACCCATCTCTTTGCGGATGATATATTACAACTGGAATACCATTCCACGATTCTGGAAATTTTCCCAATTCCGTAATCTCATGAAGTAAAGGACCTTGACTTCCATTATGAACACCCTCAACCATCATTGTAACAGGAACGACTAAATGTGCCTTTTCCTGATGTGTTGTTAGTTTAACATCATATTCAAGTGGTTGTTTCTGTATTAAATATGACGAGTAAACTCCTTTACTTTCATTCGTATTTAATACCACACCATTTGCTTGTTTAATAGCAGAAGCATCTGCTTCTTTTTCTGACTTTCCTTTGGTTATCTCTTTTTTTCGTACAGAGTTGGCAATCCTTCGCCATTGAGCCATTCCCTTTTTTGAAAGCCCTTTCTTATGTTTTTCTACATCAGCATCCGTTGTCCATGGCATAATTTTATCCTCCTATATTTAATATTTCCAATTCTTATACTTCTCTGACTTAGTTGTCCAAGGCAATGCAATACATCGGCATTGTGGGTGGTAGGGGATTAATCCCTCTATTTCATCTAACGTAAATAATTTTCCTTCCATTGGAGCACACTTATCACAAACTCGATCATCCCCAGCGGTTCTCCATTCTCCTTTTACAAAAACTCCTTCTAACCCCCAATTTCTATATTCTTGTATCATAGCCATATGATGAGCACGAATAACCTCAGTCCTTGCCAGAATCTCTGCCCTGCGTTGTGCGGGAATAAAACGACCTAATGTATCTGTAATACCCAAATCACCCATCTTTGTGCCATTGATCGTGGAAACAAGTTTACGGGCAAGTAAAGCAGGACCATCACCGTCTGCCATCCCCTGTGCCAACACTCTGCTTATTTGCATATCCATAGCAGCAGTAATTCCTTTCAAGTCATTGTAGACCCTTGTAAACAACAAACCAACCCTATCCATGTGAAAAGGAGTACTCATACTCATTACAATTCCACCTGTATCATCTATGGACGGGACATCTATTCCTGCTTTCTTTAATTCATATCTGGCACGAATAACACCTCTTTTATATGAATCAAACACATATAAATCTGTCCAAGCCTTTTCAACAGCATCTCCTATCTGTCTAAACTCTCCGACTGACAATATCCCCTTATCAACTTGCTCCTGTACCCATTTCATAAAAGCATCTACTTTTTGTTGACTTCTTGCAAAAGCAAAGGCTTCTGGTGTTGCCGGGGACATTTGTAATGAATGAATTCCTTCTCTCCTTAATCCAAAACAGTCATTTGTGTTTACTGATGTTATAATAACCTTTGATAGTTCTACAAACCTCCTCTTCATTGCACGAGCAAAAGCATTTCTCAACGCCGTTGTGTGCGTTGGATCTATTTGACTTGTTTGTTTATATGTTAAAACTTCTTCCATTTATTTTGCAATTGGCTTTTTAGCTGGTATTGGTTTCCCTGCAGGAATTGGTTTTGGTTCCGGTGGATCAACTAATTTAAGTATATCATCCATTAAATCATCCTCCGAAATTCCAGCATCTCTCATTTTAGTAATTAACGTAATCTGCTCTGTATCTAATCCACAAAACAATTCAAAGAATGCGGCAGGTGGAACAATCTCCATCGCAATAGGATTTGTTGAATACTCACGTAAAGCATTTGCTCTCCCTTTTCCAACTTCAATCTTAGACTTTTCACTCATTGCATATAAATCAGACCATTTAACAGTATAATCATTTGTTGGAGCACTTAATATTTTAAGTTCTATTAATTTATCAACAAACGGTCTTACAATATGTGGTTCTGCATGATCACCCCTACGTGCTATCACATACTCTTTCCACTCCGAAGTATCTTGTGTACTTGCTAATTCCCCTCTTTCACTTCCTGTTAGTATTCTTTGTGGTATTCCTGTTACCGCTGAAAGACAAGCAATCTGTACGTCAAAATGTCCTTTTGGATCTGATATTTGTTGAGCTAATGCTTTTAAGTCTATTCCTTCATTTACTAAAAACCTACGCAAACCATGCTCATATTCATCTAACTGATCTTGCAAAGCTGCTTTCATTTGTTTTGTCATCTGATACTCTGGGTCAACCTTACCCTCAAACCCTGGACGAGCACCACGCCAAAACATCTCAGCATCACCCCCAACTATTTTCTCCAAGTCCATTAACCTATTAAATACAGCTTCCAAACGTGGTGTTCCTTTTACTTCTGACTCCAAAGGATCATCTGTTATATGAATAACACGAGAATAATGAACTTGTACAGTTGTACTATGCCCACTTGACACATCAGCAACCTGTATAGAATAAATAAGCGGCAACCCATATCTTTTATCCTTTGTATCAATTACATAAGATTCTATTTGAGCACTATCTTGTCCAAATGGTTTTACATAATGCAATTTACGAACACCAGGACGCACAGGATCTTTAAATTTATCTGGACTTGAAACATCATCTAACCCTAAAAGTAATACTCCATATTCACCAATTCCAGTAAGTCGATCAACTCTAGAAAGAATTGTTTTAATTCCCAATTCCCGATCAAGGTCCTTCCATTCTTGTTCAAGGGCAGTATCATCTTCTTCATCAGACTCAATAAGTTCTACAACACCTTGCCATGTTGCTCTTACTGGACGATCAATAATAGCCTTTGCCATATCTTGCCTTGTGTACTGAGCAAGAAAATCAATATAGGTAAGTGTTGTCTTA
>Ga0307376_10003986_pt1 | contig 13661 bp, 31 predicted proteins | sample TR2MG_FD_202536 | JGI IMG/M metagenome (GOLD analysis project Ga0307376, IMG submission 202536) | Soil microbial communities from Risofladan, Vaasa, Finland - TR-2 | ecosystem: Environmental > Terrestrial > Soil > Coastal area > Acid sulfate soil | place: Finland: Risofladan, Vaasa | collected...
TCCACGAGGCACCTTCTCCGGTCGTCTGAGACGCTGAGAGCCCCTCTAAGGCTCTCTCCCCAAGACGACATCCCCCAAGTCCCGGTTCACGGAAACCCCTCTGAGGGCTCCGTGGACCTTCATGTATGCGCGTCAACGGCGCAGTGTAGAACCCACAACTAATTTGTAAAGGACAAAGAGATGTCAAATAGACAAATCATATTCGGCGATGTGCATGGTTGCCTCGCTGAACTCACCAATCTGGTGGACTCCCTTCGGGTACGAACCGACGACACTTTGGTGTTCTGCGGCGACTTGCTCGACAAGGGACCGCACAGCGCTCAAGTGGTGCATTACGTGCGGGCTCTGGTAAGCCAGAGCGTGCCTGTGGTGCTCGTGAAGGGCAACCACGAAGAGAAGCACGAGAGGTTTCGGAAGCACGAAGCTCGGTTCGTGGAAACGGGCAAAGAGAACCCCATCAAGAACGCCCCCGATCTTCGGGGAATCAACGACGGGCTAGATGCTGACGATGTGGCCTTCTTGGAATCAGCGGTGATGTTCCATGAAATGCCAGAGCAGAACGCCCTGGTGGTTCACGCGGGTGTGCCCCGGTGGATGAAGGAACTGCCGGATTTCGACTCCATGAGCAACAAACAACGGCGACGGGCCAACGAGTTGCTTCGGCTCCGATACCACGATGATGATGGACACATGATCCCCCTGGGGGACATCGACAAATCGGCGCACACGTTCTGGGCCGATGAGTACGACGGTCGGTTCGGCCATGTGTTCTTCGGACACGAGCCCTTCACGGGCAAGGAGCCCAAGCGGTTCAAGCACGCCACGGGCCTGGATACAGGCTGCGTGTTCGGTGGATCACTGACGGCGGCTGTGTTTGAGGCCGGCGCCGACGGTCCCTGGTTCCAGCATGAGCCAGCAGTGCGGAAATACAGCAAGGAGTTCGGTGAATGAGGGCTTTTCCGATTTCGCCAAACATCTGACGGCGGGTGACTTCACGGTCCCCGCCGTTTTTCGTGTAGAAAACACAGACCCCCTGTGAAGTCACCATGAGTGCCCCCATCGGAGAATCGATCTATCTCGACCGCGACCAGTGCGAGTATTTTGAGACGAGCTACATGAACGACGGCGTGAAGTTCGTCTGTTCGGCGGAGGCGTGGCTCAAGTCCAAGGCACAAGGCTACGACGAGTTCCACACCAACATTCTCAAGCCCCTTGGTCCCAAGACCATCGTAGCAATGGGAACCGGCTACGGATGGTTCCAAATCACGGAGGTACGGTGAACGATCCAGCATATATCGCGCCTGACACCATCATGCTGGCCGGGGAAACCTGGAAGGTGGCGATGATCCCAAGGGTGCTGGACGCCTCCGAGATCCTCAAATGGGGGGAACTCCACACCGAGAACATCACCAAATCCATCAACGAGAAGGGTTCCTTTGTTCCGGGCCTCGTGATCTTGGGTTCTCCCAAGGAGGCCATGACGGACACACCCCACGGCCAACTGACGGTCCAACTGGCGCTCGCCATCCTCAAGTACATTGCCCCGGAGCGCAAAGAGGATGCGCCCACGATGGCTGGCGAATTGACGCGGCTGGTGGTGGAAACGCTGATTGAAACGGAAGGCTACGCCATCATGGTGGCGATGCCGGCGTTCGTCCCCGAAGACGCAGACTCCGCCAAGAGCATTGCCCCTGGAGGCGACTACGAAGACAACGAAGGAGTGGTCGAGGCACTCGTGGTCACGACGGAGACGATGGAAGGCATGGTGTCCATGCGCATGTTCGCCATCGACCGCGATGAAACCAACCGAGCCTCCATCGCCGTCGAACTGGAAATGAACGACTTTCAGAAAAAGCTGTTCCCACGTTTCTTGGAAACCGCCGTTGACTACGCAAAACAAACGAAGGGACGAAAACCGTGAAGTTTCTCGACAACGTAGAGCAAGCCAAAACCCCCACGGTTGCGGCCATCAATGCCGCCATGCGGGCTGTCACCCTGGAAGGGGACTGGACGATCCTCCGGTACTCCCTTTTGGTCAGCGCCCACGAAGCTAAAACCCAGGAGGTCCATTTTTTCATTTCCACCGTCCCCGCCGAAATGGCCCAAGAGCTTCTGGTCCGCGAACAGGAGATTTTCCATCCCGTTGGGGAAGTTTGGAGTTGAGCCATGTCTGACGAACGCAATCCAATCACGGCCCGATGGGAGGATGGTGTCGAGCACGATGCCCGATCCATCGAGATCTACAAAGGCATTGCTGACATCGACTTCAAAGAAGGGGGTGACTTCTTCGGATTCAAGTCCGGTGGCGACGGGGACAACGGCGAGCATCTCATGTACCTGCTCGACGAATACTTTGAACGGAAAGATGGTCCGGCCGACTGCCATGAGATCGGCGAAGACTTCATCGAGTTCGCTCTCCTGCCCGACGGCACCCATTCCGCATCCGTCGAGCGAGAGGCCCAACGGTTCCTGAAGGAGTCCAACCGCACGCTTCTCCGTGTTGAAGGCGACAACGATGAAGGTTGGGTCCGCTACTTCTTTGAGCCCGGGTTGGAGTTTGAGGAAGCCGAGGAGTGGATGGAGAAGATGGGGGCGGACTAATGGCGAAAATCAACACCGCGTACATCAAAGCCAACATCCCCACCTGGATGACAGACGAGGAATTCGCAGAGCTTTGCGAGGTTTGGGCAGAAAACCAGGAAGAGTGCGACGACGCTGACCTCAACGATTGGATCGACTTCCCCGTCTACTGCAAAGTCGGCAAGAACTGGAAGCGCGTCCACAAGTCCAAGGTGGGCAGCGACATTCACCGCGTTTTTGAACTTGGACCGGGCCCAGTGTTTGATGGCATCTTCAAGCTGGAAGTCATCACCGATGGCACGGACTCCACTGTCCTCCACACCTGCTTCTACAACGAGTAGATCACTCCGCGGCGCTCTGGTAATCGAGCACGAGGCCACACTCCTCGCACATCACCCGGACAGGAGCAGGGGCGGCATCCTTGGCGGCACGCACCGGCTGACGCCGATAGCCTCCCCAAGTCAGCCCCGCTTTTTTGGAGTAGACCACCCGACGCACATCGTCATGGCCGCACTCCAAGGTGAGACTCCACCATCGCCCGAGGCAATCGTCGATCATTTGAGCTTCCACCACCCGTCGATACGGGTCTTTTCGATGAGCCGTCATGTCCTATTCTCTCATTGGGGCAATTGAGGGTCGATAGCGTCAATCGACTTTGTTCGCAAACGATTGGTCACTTTTTCGGCGAAACACGATCCTTGATCCCGATACGATACCGACTTCACACTGCCTCGCATGACTTCGGTCCCGAAAGCCTCATCAGATGCACGGTTGCATCTGATGAGGAGAGGAATAGACTCGCCGGTCCTTCAGTTGGAGTACAAGAACCGTGTCCGGTCGCCTCGTTTGGAATCACAGCACACACGTCGATGGGCTCATCACCGTGTTGCGGAAGCTGTGCGAGAAGGGCGGCATCAAAACCGTGACGCCTGGACGACTGCGACCCGTCAAAGGCAATGGATGTGCCCTTCGACTGCGTGTGTCGGTTCCTGTCTCTGGTGGCTGGAAGGTCAACGTGCGCCAAGGACGACTCGCCCAAGAGGTCTTCGTGGTGACGGATTTGACCAAAGAAGCCCTACAAGCAGAGATCGCTACGCTGGTAGAGTGACCCCATGCCGTCCCCTCCCGTCACCACATCTGTTCGGTTCAAGAAGCTCCATGACGATGCCACGCTCCCCAAGGCCATGACGCCGGGATCAGCGGGCATGGACCTGTACGCCTACTTGCCCGACCGCATGATCCATCTGGAGCCCGGAGCCTGGAAGCTGATCCCCTGTGGATTTGCAATGGCGATGGAGATGGGCTTTGAAGCACAAGTCCGTCCCCGGTCAGGGCTCGCCTCCAAAAAGGGTCTCACCGTCCTCAATGCCCCCGGCACCATCGACGCCGACTACAGGGGGCAAGTTGGTGTGGTCCTCATCAATCACTCCGGCGTCAAGGTCTCCATCAGCCACCAAGAGCGTGTCGCCCAAATGGTCATCAACGCTTTGCCCCGAGTTCGCGTACAAGAGGTAGATGCCCTCGACGACACCGAAAGGGGCGAAGGAGGGTTCGGGAGTACCGGGGGATCTCCCTGAAGGCTACGCACTCTACGAGTGCCCCGACGGATGGTTGTGGATCAAATGGGCGGATCTGAGGAAAACTGAAGTTCGTCGAGACGGCCCCTTTGACACCAAAGAAGAAGCTCGGCGTGAAGCCTGGGAACATGCCGCCGAGTGAGCCAGACCAAAACGATAAAATGCGAAGCCTGTGAGGGATACGGCCGGGTTGCGATGATCACCCACGGTCCCCGGCTGTTTGGCGACATCTACAACAAGCCCCTGGCCGTCACCTACGCCCAAGCCCACAAGATGCTCTCGGAGTACCGGGGTCGGGATGCGGGAGCTTTGTCCATGTTCATCAACAACCTGGCGAAGAACTTGGCGGTAACTCCGTGCCCCCACTGCAAAGCCACTGGAACTGCCTTCACATTGACGTTTGGCGACCCGATTCGGGAAGATCCTGAAAGCCCTTGACCTCGGCCAAGACCAGCCGTATATCTGCCTGACAGGTACACCATGCGTTTTCTGAAGCAGATACCCGTTCTGATTGTCGAAGCCCCCGTCTTGCACGGTGCGGGCGTCGTCGTCAGGCGAGGTTCCTTCGGACGACGGTGAACCTCCTTTTCGGTAGATAGCCCGTCACCGTGCGCTACGGGGCCTTTGGGCCCGTAGCTCAGTGGTCAGAGCGGCGATCTTATCAATCGTGCGTCGAGGGTTCAAATCCTTCCGGGCCTACCACTTACGCCTTTGCTCGCGTAGCTCAGTAGGATAGAGCGACAGATTCCTAATCCGTAGGTCGCAGGTTCGATTCCTGCCGTGAGCGCCAACCACCATGCGAGACCCAGCGAGCGATCCCGTGAAAGCCAAGAAAGACATCCGCGAGAAGTACCTGCCGAATACGCGGGTCTTCTTGGAAGCCAGGCGACCAGAAGCGTCGTCCCAGGTGGGGTACGCCCTTTTCGTGGCGCACGATCTGATGATGTACCTCGGGACAGACATCGGGAACGCCAAGTGGTGCCTCATGGTCTGCAACCGAGAAGGGCTCGTGACCCGTGGTCGAAGGCCGAAGATCCGAAACCCCAACGAACCCGTCACCACCCAGTTCGCCGTTCCGGCCAAGGGCAAGACGATTCGGGACATCCCCCTCGCCCAAGTGGACTATCTCCGATGAGACACATCAAGGCACTCTTCATCAGGTTTTGGGTTTGGCTCACCCCGCAAGCAGCCAAGCACAAGATCCAATCCGACTTCATGCGGCAGATGGTGAGTAGCCCTCCTAGGTTCGGCCAACTCACCCAACCGCTTCTTCGGCGCATCTTCCCCGGAGAAGCTCTTAGGGGCTTGATTCAAGTCGAACCTCTCCCACCCGCTGCACGGATGGTCTACGACCCTGATCCAGTCAACAAAGAAGAACCGTAACCCATCGCCGGGTAGCTCAGTTGGCAGAGCGTTTGCTCGACACGCAAAAGGTCCCAAGTTCGATTCTTGGTCCGGCGACCACGCACTTGTAGCTCAGTTGGATAGAGTGCTTCCCTCCGAAGGAAGAAGTCGCAGGTTCGACTCCTGCCAAGTGCGCCACTGCAAATCACCAAAGGAGAAGCAGTCATGTCAGTGATAGTCGAAATCAGAAGCGGTGAAGGCGGTCAAGACGCCAAGTTGCTCGTGACCGAGCAGTACAAGGTCTACTCTCGCTATATGGAACGGGAGTGTCTTTAGCCATGAAGTTCTTGACTTGAGGCCAGGGTTCCTCGTGTTCCGCGTCAGCGGTCGTGGTGCCGACGATGCGTTTGAACATGAGGCGGGCGGCCATCGTTGGCAGCGCGTTCCCCCTACTGAAAAACGCGGCCGAGTTCAGACTTCAACCGTCACGGTTGCGGTGCTGGAAGAACCGTCGGAGTACGAGGTTCAGATCGATCCTCGTGACCTCGACGAGAAGTTCGTCCGTGGCTCCGGCAAAGGAGGGCAGCACAGGAACGTGACAGATTCCTGCGTAGTGCTGACCCACAAACCGTCGGGCATCAAGGTCCGTGTTGATGGGGGTCGTTCCCAACACATCAACCGGGAGACGGCAATGGGGCTCCTGCGTGCTCGGCTCAAAGCAGCCGGTCAGGCACAGGTCTCCGGCAACCGCAGTGCCCGGCGCAAAGCTCAGGTCGGAACCGGGATGCGGGCTGACAAGGTGAGAACCGTCGCTCTCCAGCGGGATCAAGTGACCAATCACCTGAACGGTCGGTCCATGCCCGCGAAGCTGTATCTGCGCGGCCAGATCGGCGATTTGGTCTAATCCATTCCTGCACAGGGATCCGCGTGTAGAAAACACAGGAGCCCTGTGCAGGAATCACCATGACGCCAGAACAGGCAGAGGCACTCGTCGATCTCATCGACGATCTCATCGACGAGAAGGTTGCTACGGCCATTGAGGCCCACGAGACCGGGGACGGGCACTACAGCACTGGCTCAGGCGCGCGTCGTATTCGTGAGGCCATGATCAAGGTGATCGTGGAGGGAGTGACCGTCCGATGATCCAAATCACCCATTCCGAGAAACTCTCCTCCACCAAAGTCACGCTGCGTGGCCGCGAGTGGGAAATCTCCACCTGGAAAGGTGGCAAGACCGAGGTCTACCGAGAGTACGAGGATCAGCCGGGTCTGATGCAGTTCCTTGGCTACTACGAGGATGTCTGCCGGGATGCTCAGATCGCGGAGCAAATCCAGCCGGTCGTCGTGGCTCACCTGGGCGCCCACGGGGCGTTCTGGCGTTCGTACCTTCCGGGTGCGGAAGTCTGGCTGGCGGCCTGAGATCCCCAAAGTGTAGAAAACACAGGGCTCCTGTGTAGGAGATACCATGAGACCCCGAGGCAATCAGAACGTCCAATACGGCTCCGCGAAGCGCCAGAAAGGCGAAATCAAGGAGCGTCGTGCGGACAAGCGCAAGGGTCGTCAGAACGACAAGAAGATCATCCGAGAGGCTACAGGACGCTGATGCAGACTGATGAAACATGGCGTGACGCCACATCCTACTCACAAGGAGATCTGGTCAAGGATACTGCTCCGCGGACCTGGAAGCTGGAGATCGGGAAAGTCTCGATCACGGTGACGAAGCACATTCACTACGGAGACGAGTGGACGATCTTTTCGCCCGATCTTGGAATCCAACAAACGGGGCTTGGCACGACCGACGTGACCGAGGCCAAGAGCAACGCGACCAAGATGGCATTGAAACTGTGCCAGGAGCGCATCGACTCCTACACGAAGATGATGAGCAAGTTGAAGGATTTGTCAGATGACTGAGACGCCCACCATCGGAATCAACGAGTTCGTTCGCCGTCAGACAGACGCCTCCGAGTTCACTCATTTTGAGGGCTCGTTTGAGACGGTCGCTCGTCTCGCTCAGGAGTTTTTCAACGAGGCCAAGCCCGGCTACCGGGATGGTGTCTGTCTCGTCCCTGTGCCGCCCGAGGGCTTCTACACGGGCGTCGTGGAACTCTCCGAGGGCGACCCCCTCGTGGGCACCTACAAGGCTCGTCGTCCCGGTGAGGAGCCCCGCAAGAGCGTGCATGTCCCCCTGGAAGGGGTCCGTGACCTGGGTCGTGGTGTCGTCAACCCCCGCGTGTTTTGGGAGAAAACCCCGGCCGTTGGCGTCGATGTGGTCCTGTACCGCAAGGATGTGCTGGCCGAGGGCAACGAAAGCACCACGGACTGCGATTGGGAGATCGTCTCCATCAACGGTCGCATCACCGAGGAGGAGCAGCCCATCCACCCGGACACACTGATCGCCAACCACTTTGAGTTGGACGGCGGCACGGCGACGGGGATGGATTCGGTCGAATTCGTGGAGGCTCTCCGCAAGAGCGTCATGTACTGGAAGAACAAGGCCATGCTGGCCCCGAAAGGGTGATGGAAATGGCAACAGGCACTTTGACACGATACGCCGTCTACTCAGACGGCCACGGCTTCATCACTTTCGGCTCCTATGGGGTTCACGGGGCTACCCTGGAGCCGGACCCACGGGACCTGTATCGACGCCCCCAAGACGCTCGACGACGCATCACGGGCAACGGAGCCCACGCCGCGGAGCGTTATCCAAACGCTAGGGTCGTGAAAGTTGAACTGACCTGGGAGATGGTGGAAGGCACCTGACGGTGTAGAACCCGCACGATCCCTGTGGAGACTCAAATGGCACGCAAGACCTTCAGAGAGCGCACTTCCCTGGTCCGAGAGACCGCGACCGTCGAGAGCATCCGTTTGGACGGCGTTGAGGTTGCCAGGCTGGTCGCCACCGACGAGGGTCACGAGATCCGCGATCCCGGCCGAGGCACCAGTGAGATGCTCGGTTTCGACGCGGGGGACGCCGGCCGCATGGACATGGCCGTCCAGTACCTCATTCGATTGGACCGAGACGAAAGGTAGCGCGTGAGCAGGACCCTCCAACGCACCCTACTTCCCGACAACTGCCTCCTGGTTCTTGAGAAAATGGATGATGGTCGTTTCGACATCGCCATCATTCACGTCCAAGACAACGTGGGGCACTGCATCGACGACTACGCTTACGAGCCCGAGGATTGGCGCAAGTACGGGCGCAATTTGGACGAACTGATTGCCAAACTCAGAGAGCACGACAACTGGGAAGACATCGGTGTCGCGTTCGTGGAGTGGGTGGACAACAACAAGCCCCCACCCAAAATCACTTGGAAGGAACTCTGATGGTGGACCTTGACCAGATACGACAAAACCTGATCGCCATGGGGATGCCCGAAGAGGATGTCCCCGAGCCGATGTCTTTCTCCCAGATGCCTGCCTACTTCCGGTTGGCGTTTCCGGGTGCGCAGGCGAAGGCACTGGCGGACATCGACAAGGCTGTCCTGGCGATGGAAGTCGGCACCGAATGGTGGATCAGCGTCAACATGGGAGGCTCAACGCTTGGCGGCTCCGAAATGCTCGTGATGTCCAAAGCGCCAACCGAGATTCGTGGGACCGGCTGTGCCGACCAGGCCCAGGAGGACGGCGGAGAGCGCCGTGAGATCGTTCTACGCAAAGTGGGGTCCGAGTGGCTGGCCGAGGGCTTCACCGAGTACGAGGAGCCCCACGACCCCCTGCAAGTCGTCATGGTGGAGAAACCCCTGGAGATCGACTGATGGGCTACTCAATCCACACCCCCTGCAAGACCAAGAAGGCGCGCAACGAGATGCTGTTCTTCCTGGGGCAGAACTACCGTCCCTTCTCCGTCCTGGCTGCCGGGTCTGGTTGTCTCAGCGAGATCGCCTACCAGAGCGACCTGGACAACCGGGAGTGGAAGCATACGGACGGAATCCGTGGCCCGCTGGGCGATGATCTCAGCTACGTCCACGGTGCCAAGTGGTACATCGGATTCGACTTCGGTACGTCCAGCGGTGGCGAGGGGGCGTGGATGAAAGATTTTCTCCGGTGGGTTGCCACCAAGGTCGGCCGTCTCCACCAGTTTGAGGCCATCGAGGGCCCGGTGCCGTACATCATCTACGACATTCCTAGCGACGATTGGGACACGTTCGACTACGTGTGGCCGGTGTTGGAGCGGTCGGAGTTTGATGTCACAAAAGACCTGGAATCCTTTGTGGTGGACCGTGGTTTCCGAGGTTGGGCACAACAAGTCCGCGAGATGCGTGCGCACTCCAAGCGCGTCACCAAAGAGCGATGTGACCGCGAAGGCGGCTCGCAGTCGATGTACGAAGCGCGCTGGGCTAACCGGAACGAGTTTTGGAAGCTCCAAATGCGCGTCGCCAAGCGGGCGGACAAGTACATCAAGGCCGAGTTGGCCCGACTCGACGACCTCTGGGAGAACCGCTAATGCTCTGGATACTGTTCATCGCCGCCACGCTCCTTTGGGGGCTCGCTTACGCTGTCGGTTACGCCCGAGGCCAGACGGACCTCAAGATACGCCAGCGCGTTTTGCAGTGGTTGGCGGAGGAGCGGCGCAAGAATGGTTCCTTCCTGAACTGATCCCCCGTTTGACGGGGGATGTTCATATCCAGCGTGCCGGTGATCGTCCCATAGGCCATCCTATATTGGAAGGTGCCCTGTGGACTTCAAGGTTACGCACCAGAAGATCACCAAACTCATCGCTGAACTTCGCACTTGGGAAGAGGATGAGGACCGCTACAGTGGAAACGAACTCGCCGTCGCTTTCGACTTGGAGCACGATGTTGTTCAGACCATCGCGGATTCCGAAGACATCGAACTGCGATGGGTTGATCCAAACGCCTCGACACTGGACCTCAACCCAGAGGACGTGAAACGAGCCCTGAACAACCCTGACCCCAATCCCGAATGGGTGGACGAAGACAAAGATACGGGAGTCTGGAAACGCGATCCCAAGACCGGGGAATTCCAGCGTATCGAGGACGAAATCGCCGACGACTAGACTTCGATGGGCGTTTGGAACTGCGGAGCTTTGGCGTACCGGGCTGATCCAACGTACACATCGAGGTTTTCTTCGGCCTTGTAGTGTCGTTTACCGTGGGTGTGCCCCGCGTAGACCTCAAACTGAACATGGGGATACCTGGCCGTTACCCGACGCAGCATATCCCCCATCGTCCAATTGACGTAGTAGGGGGCACTGCGCTCATCGCTCGGTCGGCCCCGGAAGTAGCTGACCTCATGGAAGGGCGGGACGTGGGTGATGATCAAGACCTTCTTGATGGGGTTGCGGGTGGCCTCGTGGATCGAAGTTTCCACCATGGCGGCAGAGAGCTTCGCCAATTCAAGGAGCTTCTCAAACAGATGTCGAGTGCCAAACTGGAGGGCTTCCGCGAGATCGAGGATGCCGGTCTTCATCTGGAAGTCGTGCAGACTCAGATCAGTCCCGTGCCCGCGACCGCACAGCCCGTCGTAGATGCCATCGTGGCCGAGGAGCACCGTGTCTTCACTCAATTGGAGAACGCCGGATTCCGTGGCCCAGTTCAGGATGCCTTCGGGAACCGCCTTGCAGACGGCTCGGACCTTCTCCTTGGTGACTCCCATCCAGTCCCCGTAGTAGTCGTGGTTGCCCAAGACAAAGTAGATGGGTCGCTGGTAGGAGCCCGACAGGAGACCCAGGAGATCGTAGATGTTCTTCGATGTGCCGATGTCCCCTGTGATCACGAGCCCGTCACTGCCCCGCTTGTGGAGCTTGTCCAAGAACGCCACAAGCGCCTCGGCTCCATTCAAGCAATCCAGGTGCGGGTCGGTTATCCAATCGAGTTGCATCGCTACGGGTTGTCTTTCAGGTTCTCAAGTTCTGTCTCGTATTTGACGAGCTTCCGCTCAAGGTTCTGGTCCGTTCGGTGCAAAGCATCGAGGCGGTTTTTGATTTCTTGAATCTGGCGGTGATTGGTGTCCGATTCGTAGTCCCGTTTGAACCCAATGTAGATCCCAACTGTGACCCCGGCCGCGAGTACGGCCAGCAGGACAGCGATTGCCCAGCCTTGGGTTTTTGAGACATACATGGGCGGCTTACTGCCTTCGGGGATGCCGAGGTAGTCCTTGATCTCCTGCAACACCTCATCGTGCTCCACGACAGGTACCTTGGACGGATCAACCCGAACCACTGGCTCCGTGATCTTTTTACGCCCTTTCTGGTAGGTCCCACGTTCCACATAAGACAGTGAAGCATAGGAAAAGTACCTTGGCCGGTGTGCTTATGTGTGTCTCCCGTGAAACGGGAGATGTTAGGCGGCGGACTCTGCATCGAGGTTCACTTCGCGCAGGTCCGGCGGAACGCTCTCCATTCCAAGGGCACGGAAAATCTCGTCTTCCGTGTTCGCGTTGATCCTGACTCCGGTGTCACGTTCCCAAAGACCGTACTCATTGAGTTTCAGACCCATCTCAATGGCCTTGGCGCGCATCACGATGTTGTGCTCTTTGCTCCCGGTGAAATGCAGGAGCATCGCCCCCAGGCTCTCCTGGTCGGGGACGTGGATCACGTCAACCTGAACACCATCGAGAATGAAACTCCCGCGCTTGGCGCCACATCGCGTAGACATCGCCACCGACTTGGCATCTCGGGGATCCCCGAAAACCAAAACGTCTACGTCGTGAACTTCAGCCTTCCCGCGTCGAATGGACCCGACTACGGTGCAACCGGGGAACAAGTCGAGGATGGGTTGAGCGGCTACGAGAGCCGTCTCCCGTGGGACTAGATTGCCTTTGCTCATTTGCGCTCCCAAACGGACACGTAGTCACGGATGCTCCACCAATTCGGAATGTCGAGAGTAAGCACTTCTTCAAACTGATCTTGGAGCAGTTCCCAGAACGCAGCATCTCCGCAACATCCACCGTCGCCTTCACCGACGAACACGAGTCGTTTGCCTTCGTATTGCCGGAGAGCGTCGAACGCCATCGGAGTGTCGTAGGGAGGCCAGCACAAGAACAACGTGGCCTCGGGGTACACGGCCACGATCTCTGGCACCGCTTGATGGACCTTGGTAAACACCCGGGTCCAACCTTTCTTGTTGGGGTGGTAGATATTGTCGTCAACGATGTCCGGGGGCTTCTCGTCGAAGCAATCAATCTCGCCCCCGGCCTTCTGGATCAGCGAGGCCCAGTACCCACGACCGGCGCCAAGCTCAACGAGGGGGCTGAACTGAGCAATAGCCTCGATGACTTCCGGGGTCGGGACCGCCCAGGCGTACCGTTTACACAATTCCTCCCGGGCCTTCTGAGACTCCATGATCGGCTGGAAGCGTTCCTCAAAGGTGTCGCCGGGAAACTCCCAATAACCAATGTGGTCCTTCTTCGCTCCCGCGAAAAGTTGCCGCCATTGGTCGTAGAGCGGATTGTCCACTACCGGATGCACAAAGCTCCTGTGGGTTCTACACCGCACGGTTTTGCGTAGAACCAATACAAAGGCGCACTTTCCGCCATGTAGAAAACGGACGCGCCCTGTAGAGGAGACACATGGCTACCATGACCAAAGACGATCTGAATCGCGCAGTTGCGCAACGTGATGCCAAGTGTGCCCTCACGGGTGCTCCGGTTGCCAAAGACGAGGAGTGCTTTTGGGTGATGGGCGTTGGCCTGATCCGGGGGGACCTTGATCCCGACGAGCTTCTGACCAAGCTGGAAAATTTCACCGCCAAGTTTCCGCCCCGAAATACGCCCGACTTCATCCTCGCCCAACGCATGAAGATCGACGCCGGAGAGGTTTCCTACCAAGACCTGTGCGAAGTCATCGCCTGCGAGTTGGAAGAGGCCCTGACCGAGTTGAAGCGCAGGGGCATCGACTACCACTACGACACCGACGGTCTCATAGAGTACCGCGACCTGCACCCGCGGCAAGACTCCTAGGACGACAAGACCATGTACCAGTGCAAGCATTGCAAGCGTCCCGTCCACGACTACACCACCAAAGGCATCAACGAGTGGATGCAGGATGCCGTCGTGCTGATGGAAGACGTGTCTCGTCTCGTTGGTGAGTTCGACAGCGAGCATGGTCACAAAGTCGGAAACCGCGAAACCGGCTCAGGCGGCATGTGGCTGCACAAGGTCTGTTGGGAGGCTGCGGGGCGTCCCGAGTTCGACGCCTACG
>Ga0307376_10003987_pt1 | contig 13659 bp, 16 predicted proteins | sample TR2MG_FD_202536 | JGI IMG/M metagenome (GOLD analysis project Ga0307376, IMG submission 202536) | Soil microbial communities from Risofladan, Vaasa, Finland - TR-2 | ecosystem: Environmental > Terrestrial > Soil > Coastal area > Acid sulfate soil | place: Finland: Risofladan, Vaasa | collected...
GAGTTTTTACTAGCTTAATTCTACTAGTTTCTTAATGGGGGAGCAGTATTGAACAAACTTAGATACTTTCTTGAGCGTTCCTGTATCCCTATCTCCGCATCCTTCATATCCTTTTCGGGGATATCCGTTAGCGGGTTCATATTCTCATTTACCCAAAGAACTTGTCTACCATTCTTAAAGATATGCCCAGAATACGGTGCTTTGAAAAAGAATATGTCTCCGTTAAGGTAGTAGTATGTGGAACCCCATTCCATCTTGCCTAAATCATCGGGTTCAGTGAGTGAGAGTTTTATGGGTTGTCCGTTATCCGTCAATAAAATAAGCCGCCGGCTTTCCTGTCCCTTCTTCTCTGGATCGAGCGTTAATTCCTCTTTCTTATATTTATCAAGATTTTCATTCACATATACTACGTAGCTTTTTGCATTATCTATTAGTATTCCGTTTATTACTTTGTGCCACTGTACCAATGCTTGGCTGGTTTTCGGGTCTTCCCTCGTATAACTTCCGCTTATGTAATCCTTGCCGCCCAGTGTAAGTTTGTACTCTGATAGCAGTGTGATTTGCAGTTTGGTTTCTTCGGGCTTGGGGTATCTGTCCGTATTTGTGGTTGATATGAGCATATCCCCATCAACCTTCCAAATAAGTGCATTCATACTTGCTATGCCTATGAATTCATAAGTCCCGTCGCTCTTGAAGAAAAGTCCTTCTTTACCGTTGATGCCACCTATGCCGGATGGCACATCTCTCATCCAAAGACCTATAATATCATTCTTCATTACTGGGGTATTATCCGTAGTTTGGCCATAAGAATAATTGTTTAGAAGCAAAGTTAAGACAAGAATATATATTAGCGTTGCTAAGCGTTGGGTACTAATAACGGTTATTTTAAGTCCCTTTGTATTCATAGCCCTTAAATTAGCAGAGTAGTATTGCTTCGTCAATCCAACGCTTTCCCAGTCTCACCATACGGGGAGGAGTATAATGTTATTATTAATTGCCTCATAGTCACTTCATTATATCATGTTGCCTTTTAAAAACTATTTCAAATACCTCTTTTATTCTTGCACTGCTCCCCTTTTGTTAAGCTGGGGTTAAGTTGGAATTATGAAGAATGCAATACTTACTAGCGATTCTCATAGACTCGTTTCTCGTGATGCTCAATAAGTCTATATCCAACATAACTTATAGCCCCATCATGGGGGTCAAATTATGTTCACAGTTCCTCTTCCTCTATCGGTTCCAAACATGAATCCATTACAATTGAATGCACCTCTACCTCAAACCATTGCCAGAACATTCCATTAGTCCTATCCTGTGGCCACCACGATTCTTCGGTAGACCACTCAGAAAGTATTTCGGTGAAAATATCTTCGTAAATCTCCTTAATATATCCTTCCGCCTCTTCATCTGTATCATAGTCTGGTATTAATATGGCAAGACAATCAGTCTTGAAATCATCCAAGGAGGATTTGATTTCAGCATCGGGCAATTCATTTGCCCAATCAACAAAGGGCTGTTTAATTCTTATGATTGCGATTGAACGGTTTATGGTATACATAAACAAAATTATACTTTTCAAAACTCAAATTGTAAGCCTAAAAGGAGAATATTAAATGCGCGATGATTGGATTCCAGAAACATCATTAACTTACTCAGAATATTTACAAGATTTGCATAACAAGAGAGGACAGAATAAATCTGAAAATAAGAAAAGGAAATCTAAAAGAAGGAGTTTGTCTAAAATTGAACGAAAACAAGTACTGAAAAAAACAGATGGCAAATGTCATATATGTGGAGGAGGTATTGATGATTATTGGGAGGCAGACCATGTACTTGCTCATAGCGGTGGAGGAACAAACGAGGTTGACAATTACTTGCCGGCTCATAGGATGTGTAATAATTATAGATGGGATTACTTGCCGGAAGAATTTCAAGAGATACTTAAACTTGGTGTTTGGTTAAGAACACAAATTGAGAACAAGAAAAAAATTGGTTTAGACACAGCCGATAAATTCATTAAATATGAACATCAACGCATTTCACGAAGAAAGAATAAATAGGTCTATTAAATCCAACTTAAATCGAGCTTAACTAAAGGGGTTTCGGCTTCCGTTATTCTGCACAATAGCCCAAAAAGCTTACTTCAGGAGCCCTTCACTAATCTTTTTATTTCCCACCTCTAGATATATTTCGGGCTTCTTTACTTTCGGACTATATATCCCTAAAAGATTTCCATTAGTGGAGAAGAGAAAACTCTTATCATAAGTCTTACGATAAATATATTCTATTACTTTCCTAAATAAACCTGTATCTACATTCTCTTGAGATTGGTGTTCTCTTATTTTCTCCCTTACAGTCTTGCATTGCTCAGACCACTGCTGACCAAGAATATCTTCTGGGAGAGTTATTACCTTAAAGTTATGTATACCTAAAAAAGCTACCTGACATATACTTCCTACTGGTGGGTATTCTCGCTCATGCTTAATCCATAAATGAGGTCGAAACATTCTTCTTTCATAACTCTCTCTATCTCTTCTAGCTTTTTCTTCCTCTTCTTCTAGTTGATTAAGAGTTAGTTCATATGCTTTCTGGATAACTAGAGGGTCTAGACCTAATGCAGTGGGTAGCTTTTTTCTTAAAGAATCCGGACACTGACCTGTTTGGATAAGGTGGTCTAAACGGCGAAAACCCTTACTTAGGTTCTTATACCCGAGCTTTTTTACTACAGTGAGTTTGTCTTCTTTACTTCTAGATGTATACCTAAGTATAAGTTTGGAGATTTGGTACATTTGTTCACCTCTTTAGCTATTTTTATAGCGCAGCAAGCTGGAAATCAAATTAGCGCTTACATTCATTCTATCATATCTTAAAACAATCTCAACAACCCACTTTGTGGTCCCATCTCCTTCGTTTCATTGCTCCCTCCCTATATCTTGAACTTAGCATTTTCCAACTCAACTATACTCAGTTCTTAATGGGGAGCAGTATAGGTCTATCTCTTTAGGTCTTACTCATTTCATCCCTTATGATGAACCTCAGGATAAATCTGAAGAGCTACAAGGAAGCTTTCTATCATGGGATAGGTCGGTTTGTTTGTTCGACAGGGAATAAGAGTACTTCTGCCGAAGAAACGGTTGCTATATCTGCTTGAGCTAGTGCTAAACAAGTTGCAAAAGTATGTCTAAGCTCAAGATTAAATATAGGTACTAATTAACTCTGATGATATCATTCCAATCCGTTGTATACATAGGAGATATCCTGTTTCTTTTCATAGTCCAAGGTCTGGCAAAACCAGAAGCAGCACAGCGTATTGTTTGACTACCCCATGAGTTGTTAATTTTATCAAAAGCTTCCATCAACTTTTTATTTCTAGAATGATTAATTTTGATGAATAAATTAAATTGTGTGTTTTCTGCTGGAACTAAGTCCATAAGCATTACACCAGCTTTTTTATATTTATAACCACTTTTGTAAATCTTCTTCAAAAGATGCAGAGAGTATTTAATAATTAGGGGTGTATATGAAGTCGGCTCAGGAAATCTGCAGCTTATAGATTTGCTGTATTGGGGGTCGTCTTTAAACCCATTGGTCTTTATCCAGACAGAAATATGACTACATATAGAATCTTGCTCTCGAAGCTTCTCAGCTGCACGACAAGCATAGCTAGCTATTGCTTCTGATAAGTCCTCATACTTATCTATATCCATCCCGAAAGACCTTGAGTTAACGATTTGTTTTTTGTCTTGAACAGTTTCTTCTAATTCTATGCATGGGGTACCTTTTAGCTCTAATACAGTTCTTAAGCCTTGCACAGTCATTTTCTTTTTTATCCAAGACTCGTTTGCATCTCTTAAATCAAGAGCAGTATTAATACCATTTCTTTTTAACAGTTTTGCATATTTCCACCCTACTCCCCATACGTCATCTACTTCTACACTAGCCAGGAAGTCATTCATTCTAGCGTGGTTAGTGATATCCAGCACTCCCTGACACATCTTATTCTTTTTAGCCAGCTTATTGGCTATCTTAGCAAGTGTTTTAGTAGGACCAATTCCAACAGAGGTTGGTATTCCTGTCCACTTTAAAACCTTATTTCTCATTTCTATTCCGTACTGATTCAAATCAATATTCCTATTACTAGACAAATATAAAAAAGACTCGTCTATAGAGTATGGCTCTATATTAGGTGAGAATTGAGATAAAACTTCATTTACTCTGTGTGACATATCGGCATATAGAGTGTAGTTAGAAGAGAATAGGTGTATATTCTGCTCTTTAACTATGTCCATATGTTTAAAAATAGGAGCACCCATTCCAATATACCTCTTTGCTTCTTCTGACCTAGCTATCGCGCAGCCATCGTTATTAGAGAGAACTATTACAGGCTTGTCATTTAACGACGGATTAAAGGCTCTCTCACAAGAGACATAGAAGTTATTACAATCTACTAAAGCAAACTTATTCATAGTTTATGTATGTTGTAGGTCACGACTCCCCAAATTGTGAAGTCCATTTCTGGTGTGACTTCCTGAGGAGGGTATTTATCGTTTCTGGGCACTAAAAAGAGTTTCCCTAGCCTTGGGTCTATGTAGTAAGTTTTTACAGTAAATTCACCATTTATCCAAGCGACAACCACATTCTGATGTTTAGCCTCTTTGGCTTTGTCTATTATTAGTATGTCGTCATGGTAAATCCCTGCATCAATCATGCTATCGCCTTCTACTCGGGCATAAAAGGTTGCTGCAGGATGCTCTATCAGGAGCTTATTAAGGTCTAACCTTTCCTCTATGTAATCATCGGCTGGTGATGGGAAGCCTGTACCGCAGGGAATCTTTATAGATGTCAGTGGTAATTCAAGGTGTTTATCAGACGCGAATATACCTATCTCTGTGACTTTCATTGTTAATCTCCTATTTCTATTTTGATTAACTCCTACAGAGACAATTCAAATAATACTTAGAATTCGGATAATTCACAATGGGGTTTTATTAGAATGCTAAAACCTACTATAGGGGGAAGCATATACTGCTCCCCATTAAGAATCTAGTATGATTAAGTTGGTAAATCAACTTTAAAACATGATGGGAGGGCAGCCATGAAACGAAGGAGATGGGATTCTAAAACCAAGACCAAGATAGTGCTTGAAGGTTTATCTGGTAGACCAGTCTCGGAGATATGCAATGAGTACGGAATACATCAGAACCAATACTACATCTGGCGTGACAAGTTCTTATCTGATGCTCATAAAGCATTTGATTCTAAGAAAGATACTGGAGAAATAGAACACCTACGTAAGAAAAATAAAGAACTAACCCAAATTATAGGCTCACTTACCGTTGAGCTAAAAAAAACAGAGGACGAGTACATATGAGAAAGCCTTCTGACTCTGTAACTCTTCTTAACAAATACTTGCTAGAAAGAATAAACGATATAAAAGGAGACCATCCCTTCTGGGGTTATAGAAGAGTATGGGCTTATCTTAGATATATAGATGGCTTAATCGTTAATAAGAAGCGTATATACAGGCTTATGAGAGAGAATAGCCTTACTGTGAAGCCAAATACAAGACTTATAGCAAAAAGAGTATCTGAGAGACCAAAACCAAGAGCTGATAAATCTAAACAGTGGTGGGGAATAGATATGACAAAGGTTCTCTCTAATACAGGCTGGGTATATGTAGTAATAGTCCTTGACTGGTATACAAAGAAGATAGTAGGACACTACTCAGGAAGGCAGTCAAGAACAAAAGAATGGCTTGAGGCTCTAAATAAAGCACTCAACAGAGAATATGCACAGGGAGTAAGAGGAAACAAGCTAAAACTAATAAGTGACAATGGCTCACAGCCAACATCTCTAACATTTATGAAAGCCTGTTCTAATCTTGAAGTACAGCAAGTATTTACAAGCTACAACAACCCGAAAGGAAACGCTGATACGGAGAGAATGATAAGAACGATGAAGGAAGAGCTCTTTTGGCTAAGGGAGTGGGAGAATGAAAGAGAACTAGGTCATGAACTAGGCAAGTGGGTCGAGTATTACAACAGGAATTACCTTCATTCAGCACATGGATACAGGACACCGATTCAGGTAGAAGAAGAGTATTTCAGGAAACAAGCTTCAGAGCCAAAAGCTGCCTGACTGTTTCATTATTTTACCGATTACAACTTGCATTTAGAATCTTGGCTATAATATAATAAGACTGAAATAGATTTCATTTTAAACTCTGTATTTAAAAAATCAGGAGAAATAGATATGAGCAGATTGCTAAAATCACAAAACTATTTGATGAACTATTTGGGATTTGTATTATTGCTTGGGTTTATATCATTAGGAGCAATTGGAGGGTGCAGTAATAACAACGGGGGGCAGGATGGTACACGGGCACTTACAGAAAATGACTTTGCAAATGATGATAATCTCCGTGCAAACCTTGAGAAACACACTGTAGTGAATTTCCTGGAGCATCCGGAATCAGAAGGACATGAAAACGATACGGGTGAGTTGGGAAATGACACAGTACCATTAAGATACAACCGTACAGCTGAGCACACCTACTGCTGGGAAGATGAAGATGAAGAAGCTGGGCACTTCATGGAGCTTGATGATAGCGAAGGTAATGAGATATTTAGATTAGATGTAAATGGGGAATGTATAACAGTTTTATTGGAAGCTGGGGATTATTCGATGCATATACATCATGATGCACAAATAGAGAGAACACATCCAGTTTTTATAAGAGAGGTTTCTGAAGAAGACGAGCAAGCAGTGGAAACCAAAGGATTATTCAACAGATTAAAGGTATTAGCGTCAAATATACTAAAAGGAATAAAAAATACAGTAAGTAGTGATGCAGTAGCACAAAGTGTTGGGGACAATATAAATATACTTATTACTACGAATAGCTGTGAGTTTTGCAATTTATCTGGGGTGAATTTTGATATTGCGGATTTGGGCGGTGTGAATTTAAGAGGGGCATATTTGAACGGCGCTAGTTTCCGCGGGGCATATTTGGGAGGTGCCGATCTGAGATACGTCGGCACCAGGCTTGATCGTTGCAAGGACAATCCCGGTCCCGATTCCGCACCGTACACCTGTCGTTATCCTAGGACGGAGAGTCATACCGTGAATTTCCAAGACGCCATTTTAGCAGGTGCAGTTATGAATGCAGCATATTTGCCTTACGCAAATATGATTGATGCTAATTTGGAGGGGGCATCCATCGGATTCAGTAATTTCCCCCCTTTTAACGCTGTCTTAAACAACGCGGATTTGCGCAGAGCGATTTTAAGAGGGGTATGGGCCGCGGGAGTGATGTTGCAAGATGCACGCTTGCAGGGCGCGGATCTAACGAATGCGTCATTAGCTAATGCGGATCTAAGGCGTACGAATTTTTATCAAGCTAATTTGACCAGTGTCCAATTCAGTAATTCATCCCTTGGCAGCGCCACTTGGTGTACCGGATATACGTGCGCGTGGGGAAACCCTCCGAGGTGCGAGGGGGTGAATCCGGACAGTGACGATTGGTTTTACTTGGTATGTGGCAAGGTGGGGTTCAACCCGGAGGTCGATCGATGCATCAGGTCCGCATGCGGGTACGACCCAGAGGGCCTAGGCTGTACATCTTGGATGGGTTTGAAACCATCAGATTGTGGTGTTTACCCATTATTCACCAACCCATATGGGGAGTTGTGCACCGATGGCAGACTGGCCAATCCTGATTTAGGAAACGGGATCGGGGACCCTGAGCCGCCGTGCACTACCTGCTCATCGTCGTATCGATATTATCAACCCAGTCAATTTGGGCAGTCCCGGGCGGGGGAGGGCTATGTGTTGCTAGAGGCGCCATGTTTTACGGAGTAATTTCACTCTCAATTTACGGATTTACGCGCCATATTACTTTGTTGTTCTTCACTATGACACCCACAACTCGCCACCTAACGCGCCACCACCGATACCGGCATATACCCACCCAAGCCACCGCCGCACATACAACCCAAGCCGGGAGGAGTCATTAGGCTCCCTCGGCTCTTGCTCATAAAGCCGACTTGCATGTGCTATTAAATTATAAACTGTTTTATTTGCTAGAAAAAGACACTCTGGGATTATATGATAGCCCAGAAAATCAAATCCTTTCTCTACCCTTCGCATAACTGTCTTATTAGGATGCTTTCCCAACTTAAACCTGACTTGACAAAAGGGGAGCAGTACAAGCAGGACACATTCACTACCACATATGATTTTCGTTTTATTATATTTTTTAATTGGACAAAGTTTAGTTTACCAAACCTGACTAATTTTGGACGGTGCTATCGCAAACTCTCTATACATAGAGGAAAACGATTTCTAGCCGATTATCGATAAAAAGCCCTTGTTTGTGATACAGTTGTTCACTTTTTCAATTTGTAACTCATTGAATTTATTAGATATGCAATATAATGGGCAAAATGAACAGAAAAGTTGCATTAAATGGTCTGTACTTCTCCAATTGTTGAAAAGTGAACAAGTTTCTAAGTCTATAGAAGTATATTAAATCTTAGAGTACTTAATGCTATTTTAATAAAATGAAGCTCTATTAAATCATGTGTAAAAAAGAATGTTCGGGTTATAGAATGTCTTTATGATATACCCTTTCTAACAAGAGTTGCTTAATCAGTTACATACCTGTTCCCATTCTCCGTTAACGCATCTGCCTATCTTACATCCTACATCTGGGATGGGTTTAATTCCACATTTTATGGTAGGGGATATATCGCATACTTGCTCCCAATGTCCATTTACACAGCGACCTATTTTGCAACCTACATCAGGAATAGGCTTAATCCCGCACTTCAATATAGGGGATGTATCACATATCTGCTCCCACGTACCGTTTACACAACGGCCAATACGACAGCCTACTTTGGGTATAGGCTTTATACCACACTTCAGTGTTCCGTCAGCGAAAGAGACTGTAGGCAATAGCAATAATAAAATGAACAATAGTGATAATCCATATCTTACCATTCGATAAGTTCCTTCATAAGTTTTATATGTATAAACGACTAAAAACTACTATAAGTTATAAAATAGAATCCTCCTAATACACTAGGAAAACGATTTAAAAAGAATTTACGGATTGTTCTGTTCATAGAATCATGTAAATAGAACATATCATGTATCTCATTATAGCTTGACTTTATCTATATGAATATATAACATATAAGCATTATGGCAAAACGTTTGAGACCAAATATGATACATATTTATCTGCATCCTGAAGAGGACAAGTTCATTAAGGACTATGCTGAAAGAAACTTTTTAACTGTATCAGAACTTATTAGAGGATGGATTCACGAGACAATGAAATCAGAAGGTATTGATATTAAAGAACCTTTAATGCCTGGGTCAAAGAAAACTTATAAGGGGGTTAAGAAATAATGGGTAGCGTATATCAAAGAGGTAATTCATGGGTTGGCCAATACAAGGACCGCGGTAAAACAGTACAAAAGACACTTGGTAAGAAAAGCCTAATTACAAAGACTATGGCCCGAGAAATTGTAAAAAAGATTGAACATCAGATACAGCTTGGTAAATATGATATGCTCGATGCCGAGATTCCTACCTTTAATGATTTTGCAAATGAATATCTTATGCACGGTAAGGAAGTAATACAAAAACGGTCTTGGTGGCGAGACGTATATGGATTAAAACATTTTATATCATTGTTTGGGGATCGTCGATTATCCGAAATTACACCTAAGGACGTCGATGATTATAAAAAGATTAGACTTAAAGACGTTGCACCCAGTACAGTAAACCGGGAGCTGCAGTGTGCAAGAAGCCTCTTCAATTTGGCTAAGCGATGGAAAAAGTTTTTTGGTGACAACCCTGTAAGCATAGCGAAGCTTATACCAGTTAATAATCAGAAAGAGCGTATACTCGCCAGGAAAGAAGAAGAAAGGCTTTTAGAGCTTAACAATCCATACCTTAAGCCTATTCTTATCACTGCATTAAATACCGGTATGAGAAAAAATGAAATACTCACCCTTAGGTGGACAAATATTGACCTAGATACCAAGGTCATAACACTGGAACATACCAATACTAAGACTAAGACAACTAGACGGATACCCATAAATTCCGTCCTAAGAAAGCTTTTATTAGAGCAAAGGCTTAAGTCAGGGGGGAATGAATTTATTTTTCTTAGTCCGACTGGTAATCCATATAAACGACATGACTCCATTAAGGGTTCATATGAGAGATTATGTAAGAATGCCGGGATAACTGGACTTCGGTTTCATGACCTGAGACATACAGCTGCTACTAGAATGATAGAAGCTGGGGCTTCTATAGTGGCAGTAAGTAAAATACTCGGACACTCTGACATTAAAATGACAATGCGTTATACGCATCCAGACAATTCGTTAAAAGAAGCGGTCGAACTACTGACAAAATCTAATATTTCTGAATCAGTTACTGACATATTCACTGACAACGAAGAGTCGAGGTAAGCTACATAGTTCGCAAGTCCCTGTATTTATTGGTCGGGGTGGCCGGACTTGAACCGGCGACCTCTGCGTCCCGAACGCAACGCGCTACCAAACTGCGCCACACCCCGTTGTAAGTCAGATAACATTACCAGAATTATGTTCTTATTCTCCAACAACTATCTCCAAGTTTAGTAAATCAATACTCTACCAACTCTACTCTTCTGTTTTTAGCTCTTCCCTCTTCTGAGCTATTGGATGCTACGGGCGCTAGAAAGCCAAGCCCTTTCGGGGTGACTCTTGTGGACTTGATGCCATGATCAGAGACTAAAACACCTACAACAGCTTCAGCCCTTTGTTGAGATAAGTTGGTATTGTAGTCTAAGCTTCCTTTATTATCTGTATGTCCTACAATAAAGAGTTTTAAATTTGGATTATTGTTAAGTAAAGTGGCTATTTCTTTTATTGTGGCTGCGGATTCGGGTTTGATATCAGCTTTATCGAAATCAAAAAGAATACCGTAAATCGAGATACTTCCTGTCTCAAATATTTCCTCCGCCATAGCGTTTGCATCTACTGTTACCATAGCTTCCTGCATTGGAGCAATCTCAATTACATCAACCTGAGTATAGATATGATTTCTGTCAGGTCCCCCACCGCTTGTATTTTTTACAGTGTAAAGGGAGACATATACATCCCCTTCACCTCGCGTGAGCTTGGCTGCTAAAAATCTCTGCTCTGAATAGTTATCGCCAAAGCCGTGTTTATACTCCACAACCTTGTGGTTAAAATCTCTCCCGCCACAGTCATTGTTGGAGCAGGTGAAAAGAATCTCAAAGCCTGCCGCTTTAAGTGCGTCCTCATAATTTCTGAACACCTCAAGTGTAGAGCGGTCCTCCGGCAGATAGTAGGATATCTTTGTTATCTTTCCTTCAAGTCTTTCACTCGACTCGGCAACTTTACTTGCAGGATCATCAGGATCACGTTTAACCTTTCCAAGTAGTATTTCGTACTCATCAAACTCTCTGAAATCATAATCTGTTATGGATGACCCATCATATCTGGAAACCATAGGGTGATCCGAGCTTCCGGCAATATCCTCGGCAAAAGTACAAGGAACTATTAATAGAGCTAGAATTAATAGAGCCATAGATTGAGTAATGAGTTTCATGCATCCCTCCTTAATTAATATTAGAGTACTAATAATAATCGAAAATTGCTCAAGAACACAAGAGATCTTATATTAGTTTTATGTTATCTCCGACTCGTTTGCTATAATTAGAATTATGGAATTAAAAGAGGTTGGCACAACAGGGGCAATGATTTCAGAGATAGGACTCGGCACTTGGCGATATAAAGGTAACGCTGAAACTCTAAGAGCCGGCATAGAATTAGGCGCAGCTCTTATAGATACCGCAGAGGGTTACTATACAGAAGATGTGGTCGGCGAAGCTATAAAAGGAATTCGAGATAAAGTCTTTATTGCGACTAAAGTCTCAGGAAGACATTTAGGATATGACGATGTCCTACAATCAGCTGAAGAGAGCCTGTATAAATTGGGCACAGATTATATTGACCTGTATCAAATCCATTGGCCAAACCCTTCTTATCCTATAAGAGCTACTATGAGGGCTATGGGCGAGCTGGTCGATAGGGGATTAGTCAAGTTTATCGGTGTGAGTAATTTTGATATTGACGAAATGGAAGAGGCTCAGTCTTTTTTGAACAACTATCAGATAGTTTCAAACCAGGTTTGCTACAACTTAAACGATAGAAGCATAGAAAGAGATTTGCTTCCATATTGTGAGGAAAGGGACATAACAATTTTTGCCTATACACCGCTTGATGACGGGAATTTAGCAAAGAAGGAACGCTTCATTAAAAGTAATAGAATGAAAACCTTGGACGAGATTTCTCAAGAGACCGGGAAAACTACGGGGCAAGTTGCGCTTAACTGGTGCACGTCAAAAAAGAATGTAATTGCAATTCCTAAATCTAACAGCCTTGAGCGTACAGTTGAGAACTGCGGAGCTTCCGGGTGGCGACTATCGCCTGAACAAATAAGACGACTGAATGATGCTTTTTAGTAAATCGTATTAGACAGAATCTTTTTAAGAACCAACTCATCATAAAATACATACATTTAAATAAGAAAGGTAGAAGTATTTAATATTGAAAATGATAAGAGGAAAAAATGAAGCAGCATGCAAGCAAGATCGGATTGATAGTAATTTTAGCTATGTTTTTAGTATCCCTATTCATTCACCCGCTACAAAACTCGTTTACAATTATTTCTTATGGACTAGAAGAAGTGAAATCAGCTAATTTTGACCACTCATACAGCACATACAATTCACTTTTAAACCGCTATGTGAAAAATGCCCGTGTAAATTACGAAGGCTTTATTGATTCAAGGGCTGAGTTCGAAACATTCCTTAGAGCACTCGGATCAGTCGATGAAAATGATTTTCAAACCTGGACTGAGGAGCAAAAATTAGCTTTTTGGATCAATGCATATAATGCTTTTACAATAAAGACAATTATAGACCATTATCCTATAAAGAGAAGTTTTAGTCTTATCGGCATTTTTTACGCTCCGTCTAACAGTATACTGCAAATAAAAGGCGTATGGACCAAGCTTCAGTTCAGGGCGGTAGGCAAAATGGTTACGCTTGATGAGATCGAGCATCAGATACTTAGAAAGGAATTTAACGAACCCAGGATTCATATGGCGATTAACTGCGCTTCAGTATCATGCCCCGATTTAAGCAGTGAAGCCTATACTCCAGACAAACTTGAAATGCAGCTAGCTAACGCTGCTAGTAGTTTTGTAAATAATCCACAAAAGGGTGTTTTTGTAAATCAGGAAAACGCAGAGGTTAAATTCTCAAAGATATTTAAGTGGTTCGGAGAAGACTTTGTTAAAAACTATGGCAATAATGATCTGTTTAACAATTATGGCTTAAAGGAAAACGCGGTTCTTAATTTTGCCAATAACTTCATTGAATCAGACGAAACCAAGGAATATTTAATGAATAATAAGCTTAAAATCGGATACCTTGGTTACGATTGGAATTTGAATGAACAAGAAGATCCTAATTCTCCGGCGTCTTAATTTACAAATTCATATTGACAAATCACTTGGGGCTTTCGTTGGCCCTTAACTCTTGAGCACTGTATGCCTGTGCAGAGG
>Ga0307376_10003988_pt1 | contig 13658 bp, 29 predicted proteins | sample TR2MG_FD_202536 | JGI IMG/M metagenome (GOLD analysis project Ga0307376, IMG submission 202536) | Soil microbial communities from Risofladan, Vaasa, Finland - TR-2 | ecosystem: Environmental > Terrestrial > Soil > Coastal area > Acid sulfate soil | place: Finland: Risofladan, Vaasa | collected...
AGTTGATTAAATATGTTAGATTTAAACTGATCTGAAAACTCACCAAAGTTTTTAGAGACAAAATCTTTCAACAAATTTGATTTTTCATCACCGAGTGCTTTTCGCTTATCATCAAGCGTTTGGTTTTGAGCTTTGATCTTCTCTGATATGCTTTTAGCGGCCTTTGTAAACTGCTCTTCATTAAGCCCAGCGCTTCTTGCTAATGCTTCAAGTTCTTTGAACTGAGTTTCTCTTAGCTCAGCATCACCAGGAAGATTATATTTTTCAGGTACTGTCTTATACCTATTTATCTCGCTTTCAAGTTCTTTTGTCTTTTGATATAGCGGTAATGACTGCCTGTACCCATTCTCCAGATCTTCGACTGTTTTAAATTTTCCAGCATAAAGTTTTGGCTCGCCTGTTAGCATTGTTTCTGAAACTTCTTGTGCTTGCGTTACTTGTTCAATCATTTTTAAATTCCTTTAGTTGTTTACATCTCTTCTATTCTCAAACTCTAGTGCCGCTTCAACCATGGCAATTGAATTTTTTATGTCTCGCCAAACAGATCTTCGGCCATCTATAAAAGCAAAGCTGCTTTCATCATTGAAAACAGGTGATTCTTCCATGAAAAATAATTCAATCATTGTTTTGATATACTCGCTGCCTGCCGTATTGCCAAACATGAGATAGGTTTTATAGTCAAATGGTTCAATATGCCCATCGTCTAATAGTTGTCTTAATTTTTCCATTTTATAATACCTCTGATTTTAGTTTTCTATTCCATTTGCATATGATCCTATCAATTGACTGTCCAATTATCTTGCTAACCATTGTTTCACTTATACCGGGCTCGCCTTTATGGATATTGTACGTTTCTTTTCCAATATCTTTTTTTCTCATTTGTTTTTTTCCATTGAGTCCAAAATATTTTTCGACTACTTCTTTTGCTCGATTATCAAGCTCAGTAATTCCATGGCTCATGAGCCATCCATGCGACATACTAAATTTTGGGTAACTAGCAGTATTAAGATAGGTTAAAAAAATATAGTTGATAAAATTTTCTTCGGGCGTTAGTTTTTCGGTCATATGCGTGTCCTCATATTTTTTAGAATTTTAGAATTGTTGCGGCGTTCCCTTTGGCAATCCAACGTTAGAACTGCTTGTGCTCGGCGTTGGCATCCCCTGTTGTTGTGCAGCTTCAGCTTGTTGTTTAGCAACAGCATCCATTATCTGATTAATTTCATCTTTGGATTTAGAAAGTTTGCTCGGGATATTTAAATTATCATTAATATAATCGTTGGTTTCGCCTACATTAACAGAACCCATCACGGAACCTTCCCCAAAAAATTGCTGTTTAAGCTGGAACGCTTGCGCCAACTTTTGTATGTTCTCACTTTTTTGTATGTCGTACAACGGCGATTGGAAATCAAATCTTAGCTTTTTAAATGAGGGAAAATCGCTTGGCTTTCTGTCTTTAAATAGTAGTAATGACTCATTCAAAATCTTTGCTACTGTCTCATAAATTTGTTTCGGCAATTCATTAATTAATCGCGAAATATCCGTTGAGCTTGTACGCTGTGCTCGGTTCTCACGTATAGAAATTTCAGTTGCAGTTTTAACTGGATTATTGATTTCTCCGAGTGGATCAACTTGGAAACCTTTTTTGATAATGTCTTGCATCATTAAAATTTCCTCCCTAACCTCCGGATAAGTTGGCATTTGCAAAGCTTCGATTGGATTTCGTCCGCCAGGTTGCCTTGCAATCATTGCACCAGACCATCGCCTTATAGCGTGAGGGTTAAACATTTTATCATTATCATAAAACATTGGAGGACGCGCTTTAGTTGCTTTATCTTTTCTAGCTTCTTTTCGCATTTCGTTCAGATCTTTTATGGTGGGAAGTAGATCAAGACCAATACCGCGACCATCAGCTTCGCCGGGGCGGACACGATCCCGATAAACGATGATCTGCTTGTAGGTTCTTTCTACTTCCCATAGTGCTTCGTGTGGATCATTTTCTAAAACAGCGTAGATATAATATTTTTCTTTCCCAGCTTCGCCAATGCTAATTTGTCCGAAAACAACTTGATGGATTTCTTGCGGATTATCTTTTAATGCACGCAAAGATTTTCCTTTGTACTTCGGAAATGTGTTCATGATTTTTCTAGCACTCATATTTATCTGATACCATGCCGTTTCTACAAGATCATCGTTTGTTTGCTCGATATAAAGTGCAACAGCTGGTATTGATCTAAATGAAATTGGGATTTCTTCGCTGATATGCTCAATCCAAAGTGCAGCAGTACCGCCAACCAAGTCAAGATTTGAGCCATTTACGACACGCGCTAGATTACTTTGATTAATGAAATACATGATTCTTTCGTTCATCTCATCAAAACGCGGTTTTAATTGCTGGACTTGATCATCTCTGAACATATGAGTATCCATAGTAACTTTGCCCCAGTTTCTATCCTGTGGAATTAGTAACGCGTGAAGATCATTTGCTCGCTCATAAGCTGCTAAGGGTGCTGTATCGTCATAAATATTTTGAAACGTTGGTTTTGCAGCGTCTAGATAATTAAACTTGACGTTGAAAGCATCGCGATTCGGTATAACGTAAATATAAAGCTCTTGATAGAGTCCCAACCAACGCCCTTTATAGCTAAGAGCTTCTCTGTATCTTTCGTCAAGTTCTTGCATATCCATATGCGATCTCTCCCGAGTGAAATTTCATTATAAAGCCATTTTATAATGTATTTTTTTATTCCAAATCCAACAACTGGTGCAATACTTTTTTTAATTGGCTGTATATGCTGTTCAAATTGTTCATTGCTGCAATTAGTTTCCAACCTATGGTGCTCCAGTGGGTTGATTATCGTTTGAATTTGGCTGAGGCTGGTCTGGATTACTCCACTGCTGCGCACCTGCTGATTGGATAACTCTCATTCGTTGATTAGTTAATCTTTGTCGCTGAATTTCCATTTTTCTATCAGCCTCAGCTTGTTGTTTAGCTAGATTGTCTGACATTCCGCCATCGTCATCGCCACCACCAATCAATCCACCCATTATTTTTTTCTCCATGTGTACAAAATGTCAAAATTCTTATTTGACTTATTTTTGCTTAGCAATTTATTATACAGATGTTTTGGATTGAGTGTTAGCCCAATATCTATGCCAGAAACATATCGACAAACTTCGTTACACACTATGCCGCCAAATGGAAAATTGCTTATATTTCTGCGTTTGCTTATGCTTGTTGACACAACGGCACTACAGTTTTTGTGCAATCTAAAATTGTTTATAGTAGATACAATATCATCGCAGTTGTACGCTTTTATATCCAACCCATGTTTTCCAGATTGTATAAAATACGACATATCGCCATCGTACATGAGCAAATTAACGTGTTTAAAATGTTTACTGAATGATAGTATTCTGTGAAATAATGTGTCGCACTTATTGTAGAAGAAGAATACAGCTATCAATTATCCAACCTTATTCTTTGCTTTCTTTCTGATCTTGCCAGCGACTGAAAAAGCCATAGCGATTGCCTGTTTTTCAGGCTTTCTCTCGTTTCTCAGTGTTGATATATTTTTGCTAATTTTTTTCTGATTTGAACCTTTGTTGATTGGCATTAATTTGTCCTGTAATTCGTTTACTCAGATTTTATGCACATGTCATACAGATCATTGATTTTTTGCTCTAGCATATCGAGTTTTTTAAGTTCATCTGCATTTGCACCAAATTGATATTGATTGGTCCTCTCTAAAAACCAGGCAGCCGCACGCCAATCCTTGATTGCAGCAACTTTGATCGTGTCCAGATAATATTTATCACGCCCATATCGCGCTTTAAAAACTTCATCGATGAATACGCTGTATTCCGATTCTATGCCAGCGTCTTTATCTTCATGACCTTTTTTCTTCCACTTGTTGATAGCTGCTATAGAAATACCCGATTTCCATGCCGCCATTTTGAAAGTGGCGCCGGACTCAATGGCCTCAAGAATTACGGGTTTCATGTCTGAAAGCAAAGTGCTGGCCATATTATGCTCTATCTTTTAGTAAGATCCTGCCGTTATCTGCTCGCACCTGTTGTCGCGTCATCCTGTGTTGTTGCTGAATCTCTCGGATGAGATTTGGATTTGCAAAATCGCCCTTTTGAGCGTACATGCTTTGTGCAGCTTTTGCTTTAGTCTTTGAAGTGTGTATAAAAGGTGCTTCTGTGATCTTAGATTTGCCATCCTTGGCTTGTGATTCGTCCATGTGTTGCTCCCATATTTTAGTCAACGTGAGTAGTATATGGACTCATTGAATTAAATGCAAGCAGCCTTGGCTTTTGTTATCATATCAAGCATCTTCGATTGAAATAATGTCTATCGAAGATGGAGGCAATTTTCCGTATAAATTTTGTATGATGATTTTTGCACTAATCATGCCTCTAGCATGAACCAAAAATTCGTTAGTTCTTGTAATGCTCTTTTTTTCATCATCATGATCTTTAAAATGTACTGTAACATCTACAATGCAACTGTACATTTTTTTATCATTACATGCGTATTTCATAAAGTGGTCTACAAAATATTTTATGAAGTGGACAGTATATCATTTTCGTTGTTCGTATTTTTTTCGTTGTCCATGTTGTTTTTTTTCTTCGTATAATTTCCAATTTTGCGATGCGATGTCGTCTAGTGAGATAAATTTATTTGTCGCTGGCATTAGAGTTAATGACGATGATCTATTTTTTCTATAAACGATTTTTATGTAGATATGAGACGAGTTTTCAAAAAGATCCTCTTTGCAGATAGCAAGATATTCAAAACCATCATCATTTTGTCGAGTGATTTTTTTGCCAGCCCTGAGCTGCTCAATTGCCCAATTAAAATCCACTGCTTTTATCCTCTAATGTAGAATCAATAAATGTAAATTTATTGTAGTCGTCGATGTTTAAAAAGACGCCAATTTCACGCCCATGTTTTGTTACGATTATCGCTTCATCTGATTTGATCAGCTCATGAAGATTTTTTCTGAATTTGCTAAGTTGTATTTTTGTCATTTTTTTTAACCAAATTTATTGAATCACAGTTATCATCATATAGAAGTTTAGTACCAAACTCAACTCGCATTTATTAACTAACGATTCGTATTGATTAACTAACAATAATTTAAAAATGTTCGCAAAAATGTCTTGACTACATTTTTGTTTTGTACTAAACTGTATTTGTGAGTCGTTATTAACAACCAAATTTATTGTTAACAATGCAGCGGCTCACTAATAAAAAAGGAGAAAAAAAGTGATAAATTTTATAACAAAAAAAATAGACAACATTGCAGTTGGGGAATTTTATGATATAAATAAGTCTGTATTCATATCTGATAAGGAAAAGTTTAACTTTAAAAAAAATATAAAAAATATCAGGCTACAAAAAATTGCTGATGCAAACGAACCGGGCGACTACATTGCTGTAGAATTGTTTGAAGTTTTTGACAATGGGGAAATTGTTAGTCGGGGAGTAATAAAACACGATGACCTTCAATTTTCATGTAAACAAATAAATATCCTTCTCGGAAATTATGACATGCAAACATTAGTCGAGCGTGACGCATTCCAAAAAAGAAGAGAATTGACAGCAAGAAAATTTCCATATGATTACAACAGTGAAGATGCTACAAAATTTTATATGAAATACATGAAAAAATTTGTTAATACGACATTTGAAAGATATTTTAGACACCACCAGCCGAATTTATACCCATCTAGAAAATTATATGATCTTGAAATTGAAATGTATAATGAAAAACATGGGTATGGCATGGCTACTAGTATTTTTGAAATATTGAAAGAAGAAACAGATTATATAATTTCTGTAGAAAAATATAATGAAGAATTCAGGGAATCATGCGAAAGGTTTAACAATAATTTCTAATAAAAGGAGAATTTAAAATGAACATAACAATCTACGAAAAAAACACAGACGGCTACATAAACAGACAAAACTACAAAAGATTTTTAACCTGGTACTGCAATGAAAATAATATCGATTTTTGCTGGATGAGCGAACAACATTATACAGAAGGGACAGACAGCATTTATTTTGATGATCAAGATCAAGATATTGATCTTGATCTTGGCGATCTTTGGGATAAGTTTTGCCAAAGCAAATTTAACTCAGAAAAAATTGTACTATCACAAGATGAGTTTGACAAATTAACGCCTAAAGATTTTGATTTGTTTATAGATGAGCACGATGATCTGATTACAGATATTGACGATTTCGACGATGACAGCTCTAAAGTTGAATATGAAGTTAAGTAAAAATGAAGTTAAGTAAAAATCATATTGATAAACTGATCAGTGACGAGGTTAAAAAGAGAATGGATAGGTATATCTCGTCACTGGATTCTCATTTAATGATTAAAAAGGCATACGATAATAGGCTAAAAAAGACAAAATCAAAAGTTACAAAAGACATACATAAATTAATTAATCTGATGGAAAACTAAGCTGAAGGTGATTTAGATTAATACAACTTTTAGCACTGCCGTACAGGCAGCTAAATTAATAAAAGGAGAAACTGAAATGGAAAGAAATTACAAAAGTGAAATAGAGAGCTTCGAACATCGCGAAAAATATGATGAATATTTAGATGGATTGCACCAAGGCGTCCCTTATTTTAGCTATTCCTATATTTTACGCGAGCTTGATCCTCTAGGTTACATTGTTGGCTACAGTGATTTTGAAGATTGTCTTGATGAAGAATAGGAGAAACTGAAATGAACAATAATAAACTAACAGATAAAATATTAAAATTTATAATCAATGAAGCGCTTGAAACTGGGTATTTTGAAATAAAAAGCGGCGTATATTTACAAACCGGTGAAAGTTTAAATTCAGAAGACCATCATTTCGATGATGAAACAATTTCTGATATTGAAAATGATTCGGGCATGGTAGACGATCTTACAAAAGATATTTTTGAAAATTATTATGACTATGATCAGGGCAAACTTGATTACGGCAAAGACAACTTATACATAACATCGTATGAGTATATAGAGCCAATCTTAACGGCTCGTACTGGAAATGAGGACACGCAATTAAACAGGCTACGAGACACTATTATCAAGCTTGGAGAAGATGACGTTATAGATTTTGATGATTTTTGTGATGGGTTTAAGCCGCTGTAAAATAAATTAATAATTGTAGATTTTAATAAAAACAGGAGAAACTAAAATGAACAAAGACTTAGAAAACATCGTCGATTTGATAAAAGAAGAACGGATATCGTATGGCATAACTCAGCTAGAGACTAGCAAAGCGCTTGGCTTGAGTAAAAGCCAAGTGAGCAGATTTGAAATGAAGAAGCATTCGCCAACTTTAAATACAATTATGAATTTTGCAAACGCGATTGGTGTAAAAATAACCGTCGAACTTAAAAGGAGTTAAAAATGACTGAAAAAATATACATATCTGAAGGGCTGACAAAAGAAGATTTAAGGCACGCAAAAGAATTTGACAATTTTCTAAAGGTTTGTGGAGTACAGGTAAGCAAATATATAAAGGAAAATCCAGCTGAGTACATTATTAAATACGACAGATATTGCCAAGAAAATTTACTTTATCATGGAGCATAAAAAATGAAAGACGAAAATAAAGAAATATTATTTAAAGATTACATGAAATTTAAGATTGGGTTTATTATTGATCATGATTTGCCAAACAAACAAGCTGATGATCTTAGGCTAATTTACAAGCCAATTTTTGATAAAATGCTCAAAAGCTTAAGGATGTAATAAGATGAATTATAAAACATATTACACATGCACTAGATGCAAAGAAATATCAAGATCAACATTTAATCACATATATGATTTAGACAACGAAAGGACAGTATTGACAGATATAAGCAAATGCTGTGAACAGCCGGTTAGCATCGAGCGTGTTTTGATTGGAGAAGATCGAGGCAATTTAAAACGCTTGGTAGAATTGCAGTCTAAAGAACAATCGACTGAAATTGAAAAGTGCCGGTCACTGTATAAATGCCAAGAGTGCAATACCGTTAGCCAGGATGTAAATAGAAAAACTGAAATTATAGCCGTTGGCTCAGATGGTTATCTAATACTTACTCACAACAAAAGCATTTGTTGCGGTGACACAGTTAAGATTTTAAAAAACTTTGTCCATAAAGATATATGAAACGTTCCTGCCCTTGGGCGTGCAAAAGACCTATTATTAATACTATTATTGATAAGAGGCAGAGGAAGCTTACCGCCGGTAGCATTTGTTGCCGGCTTTAAGTGAAATACAGAGCTACTTAATTATTTTAGTATCACTAGAATGATAGTGAAAATCAATGTTTCTGATCGCAGTGCTATGCCAAACGTGACCTGAAACAACAACTCCAGCGACAATAACAAAAACGTGATATGCGTCTCTAAACTTCATGAAAACGCACCCCTATACCCCACTCGCTCGCATAAACTTTTCTAACAATGTTATCAACGACAATACAGTCATCATCGTAAGCAATGCCGGTAAGACCATCCATTACGATTTTAAGCACGTTGTCTGTATCCGGTTTTACTAAAGGACGGCCAGCAGCGAGTAACTCTTGTCGCTTCTTCGAATAAGATTCGGGGACTTTGTAAAACATAAACAGATCAACTTCAATAGCCCTACCCTCGATTTTCTTAACACCTGCTTTTTGCATAGCATTAAATGCAGTGTAAGCAATCAGTCTTTCATATTCTTTAGTTTTTTTTGGTGTGTAACAAGCGCCAGTCATTCCATTCTGGCCATGGCGTTGTTTTCCAAACGGCTTTACATTGATATAAAAGTGAACAACATCGCTTTTTGGGATAGATAGGGACGGCGATAAGAGATAGCTCATTCAATAGCTTCCTTGCTTGTTATGATCATCCTTGATCACGTGATAATTAATTATACTATCATGTTGTCTTTTAAAAAACAAACAAAAAATCTTATTTATAGAATATCTAGATAGAACTGGACACTTAACAGTAGTCCTGGTGACACTTAAGATGTGTATAAGTTTTATAAATTACATTTTATACATGAATTAAATTAATCCAGCTAATTTTATTAAAAAAACAGGGTATATTCAGTAAAATAATTATACAGTTTTATGGGGCAGATAAAGCTATGCGTCACTAACTTAATAATGAGCAATATTTGTTCTTGGATTTATGATCTGATAGACATTTTTTTCATGAGGTTTTTTAGCAACTGTGGACCAGTTAACTTTTTGGCTTTCATTTCTTCTTTGTGCTTTTGAGCACAATTGTTTACATTGCGAGATAATTTCTCGCTATCTGTAAATTCGCTATCTAGCGTGGGTTCTATCTCACGTTGTTTGCGAATGTATGAAATAGTTTTTGCTAGGAATGTTTTCTCGATGCCTAGATGATCGAAAACTCGTTTGCTTACTTTTAAAATGTGGAGTTTTCTTGCAATCAGTCCATCTTTTCTAAAAGCCCATTGTCTTTTTATCTTGATATAGCCAGACTCCCACAGATGATCTAATGCTCTTAGAACGCGCTTGTAACTTATGCCGGTCATAGTAGATATGAGTCCGGCATTCAGTGAGCTTGTACCGCCGCCAAAATTATATTTTACGGGTATCATGGTGCAAAGATCAGTGTGATTAATCAAGCACTGTAAAACACATGCGATAGACTCGCGTCTTTCACTGCGAACAGATCGGCTTGATCGGCGTTCAGTTTCTAGATTGTCTAGATAATTAGTTTTGTCTTTAGCCCAGAGTTTTATGTGATATAACGCGATTTGAATTGGCTTTGGCAGTTTTTCAGAATCTTTATTGTAGAATTTAATGCTTAATTTGTCGTGATAGCAACGATTGCCGAATATATTTGGCAGCGTTGGTAACACTAAATTATTGTTGTGAAGCGCAATATCCATAAATTTCCCTGCTAATCCTTTAGCTAGACTACTCATAATAAACCATGTTCGCAATATGGTCAATGTCTCAAAAAGACTATGGCGAATGTCTTAAAAAAACATGGCCATAGTCTCAAAATATTTTTAATTGTTTATTTAAACAAACTTATCTACTGCAAATTTTTTTATTACTTCCTGCACTTGTAGATAAAAACAATGTGAAAATCTTCCGAGCCAAATTGTTTTTCTCAGGTTTGCAATATTTTTATTTATTCCCATTTTTTTTAATTCAATCAACAGCGTTGCGTAATCAATATCATACTTAATCATATCAGACCGTACCCGATTTTTTGCCACTCTTGGCCAGTCTATGGTTTCTCTTGCCATTTTTTTACCCTCTTCGTTGTTTGTTAAGGTTAAGCATAACTATAATGAATTTTCTTGTCAAATAAGTCTTGACATTTGTTTTTATAGTGACATACAATCGTCTTGTAAGTTTATTTGTAACTTAATAGTAATAAAACGTAGTTGTGATTAACTTATAAAACGAATAGCTAATATCTCAATCAATTTGCAGACATTAGCTATAGTATTAAGTAACAGTGATTAGATACAATGTATGTATCTTAGAAATAGGAGATAAAAATGATAGCTGATTTACAAGAAATAAAAGGAATATCTAAATACGATATGATTTTACCAGGCATTGTATATGATATAATGTCTAAAATGAGTGACGAGCAATCATCGCAATTCATCAATGAAATAGATGAGTCATTTGAAAACATGGAGTCGGTTATACGAAAGTACAGCCTACGAGTTTTAACAAGCAAAATGGAGATAAGCTAATGACTATTGATCACGACTACCAAACTGTTTCTAGCACAGTGATAGACTTAATTCACTACTACGGAAAAATCAGCAACGGCCTTTATTTCTTAGATGCAGACGATCTTTCGCCTGGCGCTATGGAAGAATATCTTCAAGCAAAACTACGAGAAGAAAAATTCAATACTGAATGTGTACATGAAACCAATATCGATGAAATGATTCTTGATATCGTGGGAAAAGATATGGACTACGATTTAATGTCTGACTTTGTCGCCGGAATTAAAGAAAAGATGGCCGGCTACTACAAAAAAGATCTTCAAGAAGAAATTGAAAGGGAACTCATGGAATTAAACTTCCCTGAAGACGAGTGCGCGCCCGAAAGCTTTTATAAGACATACAGCATAGAAGATAAGCGGGACACATTATCTTATGCAGACCGTCACCCTGGCCACCTAGTGTCTGGTGCACTGTAATGTGTGAGGCAATAATTATATGTGTTGTAGCATGTGCTTTAGCACATTCTTTTTGGATAAGTAGATATTAAATAGATATTAAGAGGAAAATAGAAAATGAGTAATAGTATATTAGTAATGGGGGAATCAGGCACTGGCAAGTCAAGATCGATTAAAAATCTTGATTCTAGAGAGACTTTCATTATCAGCGTTGTTGATAAAGACCTGCCGTTCAAGGGCGCGAGAAAGCTTTATAAAGAGTCATGCCTTGATTCTGAAGGCGTAAAAATACAAGGCAACAGATATTCATCTGATAACTACTCAAGCATTATAAAAGTAATGAAAGTAGTTAGCGAAAAAATGCCTAAAATAAAGAATATTGTTATTGACGATTTCCAGTACATTATGTTCAATGAGTTTATGTGTAAAGCAAATGAACAAGGATTTGCAAAATTCACGGTTATCCAGCAACATGCGTTTGATGTTTTAAGCTTGTCGTCTAGGCTCAGAGCTGATCTTAATTGTTTTATCTTATCGCATACACAAGTTAGCGCGGAAGGACTTTCACGGTTTAAAACGCTTGGAAAGATGCTCGATGAAAAGATTACAGTAGAAGGGCTTTTTACAATTGTCTTACATAGTATTGTTGATAACAATCAATATAGATTCTTAACTCAAAACACTGGCAGTCATCTTGCCAAGTCTCCTGAGGGAATGTTCAATGATAAACTTATTGAAAATGATCTACAGTTTGTTATTAACAAAATGGAAGAGTATTACAATGAAGACATTGAATCAGACCTGGACTTATTAAGGGGCGCTGGTGAAGAAGTTGAAGAAGTTAAACAAATAAAACAAATTAAAAAAGTTGAAGAGGTTATATAAAATGTTAAAAGAAGTAAAAAAACGATACATGGACTTAGCGTACAATAATCATCAAGAATGGATTAAAATAGAGCTTTGCCCCGGAAACGATAAAGATATCTCAACAAGTGAAGCTATAAAAGAGTCTGTTCGCATTGACTCGTTAAGAGGAGATTTATCTAAACTAGATCTTTTTTCAAAAGATACAAGCAAACGCAATTTTTTTATTAATAAAGATTTTAGGTACTTCGACTTTTCAGGTTCTAGCTTCAAACCCTCACACAATGTAAGCATAAAAGAGGGTCTTACCACCCTGCTTTCAAACTCAATTTTTATTGGCTGTGATTTTTCTGGTTGTGATCTTTCATATATTGCGGCAGAGTCGTGTGACTTTTCTGGCTGTGACTTCAGGATGTCAAACTTTAGTAACTCAATATTAAAAAAATGTAAGCTACGAAACTGTAATTTTCAGCGGTCAATAATGGTTAACACGTCTATTTCTGATTGTGATTTATTTGGTTCTAACTTCTCTATATGCAATATAGTTAAGTCAAAGATTTTTAATTGTGTAGCTACTGGCGCATCGTTTGTTAATTCTGTTCTGGAAGACTGCAATCTAAAGCTTTTAAGATTTAAACATGTGAATCTTGAGAATTGTTACATAAAAAATTGTGACGTTAAGTATTCTGATATTTCTAATAATGTAATTAAAATAAATGATGGAGTAAAATAATGAGTGGAATTAATAAGGTTATTTTGATAGGTAGGCTTGGTGCAAACCCGGAGTGCAAGGAAAAGAAAACAGGCGGTGGATTTGTAACTAGGTTTAGCATGGCAACATCTATCGGATATAAAGACAAGCAGACTGGTGAGAAAAAAGAAGTGACTGAATGGCACAATATTGTGTGCTTTGATAAGCTTGCAGAGATTGCAGATTCTTACCTTGCTAAAGGCTCAAACGTATATATTGAAGGCTCAATAAAAACAAATAAATACCCGGACAAAGACGGTGGTAAAGATCGATATTCTACTAGCATTATTGCAAATAACTTACAGTTTCTTGATAAGAAAGATAGCGTAGAATCTAGTGGCGTTAAGTCCCATGCTGGGAATGAGTCAACTAGCAAGCTACATGGAATTGACGATGATATCCCATTTTGATTTGGGATATTGCCTCAGTTGGGGATTCGATTCCCCGTTGGTCTAAGTTGGTCTAAGTTGGTCTAAGTTGGTCTAAGTTAAATTAAATTTAAGAGGAATTAAAAATGAAATTAGAAAATACAAAAGAAATGGAAACATTAAATGAGCAATTAGGTGAGCATGTAATTATACGAACATACTCAGCTGGCGTCCATTTTGGCATTTTATCTAAAAAAATGAAAAATGAAGTGATCTTGCTAAATTCTCGGCGATTGTTTAGGTTTATGTGCCCTGAGTCAATATCCTTATCCGATGTTGCGCTAAACGGCGTAGACCAATCCCGAAGCAGAATTTGCGCAGAAATACCAAAAATCTGGCTCGAGGCAATTGAGATAATCAGCGTTACAGAAAAATGCATCGAGTCAATTAAAACAAGTCCTGTAGCTACTCAGGAGTAGTTGTGTCTTATTTAGA
>Ga0307376_10003989_pt1 | contig 13654 bp, 7 predicted proteins | sample TR2MG_FD_202536 | JGI IMG/M metagenome (GOLD analysis project Ga0307376, IMG submission 202536) | Soil microbial communities from Risofladan, Vaasa, Finland - TR-2 | ecosystem: Environmental > Terrestrial > Soil > Coastal area > Acid sulfate soil | place: Finland: Risofladan, Vaasa | collected...
CGCTCGGCGGCGGCCCACCCACTCCCGCTATCACCGGAGTGAAGTACGGTTTCGCGGGTGGTACGGGTTTTACGGGGGCCTACACGGCGGCTTACGATAGCCTCGTAGCGGTTTTCCGGGATGGTATCCCACCGGACGTAGCCGAGGTTGCATGGCAACTCACTCCCAACACAGTCGTCTCGGAGTACCTCCCGACCCCGCCATTTCCTCCTGGTGGATTCCTCGTTACGGTTTCGACGTTGCCTGAGGGTATCAGGCTCGTCTACGACCGCCCGGACAAAAATCGGGGTGACGCTTCGAGTCACGCGGCCCCAAGCAAGAAGATGCAGCCCCGCGATTATGGCCCCGTGCTAGAGCTAGATAGCGGACGGCCCGCCATCTTGCATGGTGGGGCGGACATGATCCTATGGGACTGGGCTTTCACCTATAACAAACCCCTCAAGGGAGACACCCTCGCCCCAGGTTTCACGAGGATCTACGGTCTCAGCCCGGATAACGAAGTCATTCCCTTGGATCTCATCAAACAGGGAGATGTCTACCTTTTCCAGCGGACTTTCTGGGTGGAATCCTTCGCGAGAGTCCTCGACTGGATGTCTGGGGGGTATACCTACGCACTTGAATATGATCAGATGCCGCACATCGCGGACGTGCAGACAAATTCGGATGGGACTGTCGCACTCGTAGATCGTGGCCCCGCATCGACTTTCTACGTCCGCATCGCCTCTTGCACAGAGGATGTCATCAAAAACAGGTCATTCAAGTACGACCTGTTTTCCTACGCTCCCATGCGGGATGCCGGGATGCCTGTACAGGTTCCTTTGCGGGGAGCCGAGAACACCAGTGCCTTCTCTCAGCCCTTCAAGGTCACATTCCCGTCTGTGGACACGGCGGAGTACCTGAAAGCCGTCGAGACGGCCCTGGCGGTTCTCGTTCTGAGCCGGGCTGACATGCCGGTACTCGACGAACTGACGGAAGTACCCGACTCGCAGAAGAAGCTGGCCGAAGAAGGCCAGTTGATGATTCCGGGGGTGGCTCTCCAGAGAACAGGACTTGAGGGGTTGAAGTCCCTGATCCGACTTCTCTACATCGAAACAGATATCGTAACCGAATCCAAGCGCCGGGGTGAAAACCCGAGAGACTTCCGGGTGAGCCTCCGAAACCGAATCCACAGGCTGGTGCTCGATCTGTACGAGAGGACCGGGCCGATGCCGGATATCGAAGCTCGGGTGGTAGAACAAACGGGGGCCCTTCGGAACGTCACTTGGAAGCAATTGCTCAAGGAGGCTGGTGAAACAGGCATCGCGAACTGGTGGGCCGGTACGGATATGACGATCCTGGAGTCCATCGACGTCCACGCCGAAGAGTCCGATGCTCATGCCGAAGCCGATGATTACGGGGTTGCCCTAAACCCTTATTGCATAGGGGTGACGGAACCCACGACCAACGAGCTTTTCTTCGTCGATGGGCTCATCCGTGGGAGGTCTCCGCATTTCATCGTGACTCAGCTCGGGGGGGATGTCCCAGTCGTGCGTTCGACTTCCTCGGCGGCGGAGACTGTGAAGTTGTTGTCCTCGGGCGACTATTTCATGCAGCAGTTTTACGCGCAGTTTGTGAGGAATGACGGAAAACTCGAAGTGCCGGACGATTTCTACGATGGGGTGACCCAGGTCATCCAGAGGGGTCGCAAGGATGGGTCCGGGGACATGGCTCCGGTGTTCTACTCCGACAAGAGTCAGATGCAGAGCATGAGCGGCACCAGCACCCTTCCGGGATCCAATGTGGGGATGGTCTTCTGCCGGGACATTTTCTCCAAAGCCGAGGGTAACCGTATCTTCGGGCAGGCCGCCTTGGCTCTAGGGATCGCCGCTTCTGCGGCCAAAAACCTCGGTCCGGGGCAGTGGGTGAGTGTCCGTTTTCTCGCTTCTTTCCCGGGCCTCGAAGGGATTTTCGATACCCTCCTGCGCTGGCTTGAAGGCATCGCAGAGGCTCTCAAGGGCGTTATTGATCAGATCATCAAGTACATCGAGTTCCTGGAGTCCCGTCTCGTCGAGCTTCAGCAGCTCATCCGGCGGATCAATGCCCTCATCCAGTCGATTCTCGGGTTTGTCTTCCAGATCCCCTCGTGCTCGGCCTTGTTGCTCCTCTCCAACGGGACTGACGGAGTTCTCAGTGATTTCGTCACAGCAGGGAACAAACCCTACGATAGTCCCCTAGCCTATGGGGCGGGCGTTGCCGCAGTGATGCCTTTGATTCCCGGGGCTCCCATTGACTTCCTCCTGAACTTCTTTGTCAGGAGCGACGACCCCGTTGTCCCAGGGGCCACGATGGGGGAGCAGCCCGTAGGTGAAACTCTCATGGGGGTCGAGAACCTCCCGGCTCCTACTGCGCCCACAACTGACGAACCGGATGTGCTCTGATGTCGACTTTCGCGAAGATGGCCGTGTGGCCGACTGGGTACTTTCGGGCTTACTCAAGCTGGCTACTTCGTAACCGTCGAGACGTAGTTCTCCAGATGAATACGATTACCGCTGAGTTACGCCGGATCGGGTACGTTAAGGTGTCCTATCTCATCCAAGAGATCGACGGAGAGAACCGGGCGACAGAGCAACGCTCGGGCTTCGCGGTGACAGCGGGCTCTAGTTTGGCCCGGCTCTGCCAAGCCTACATCGCAAATGGTGGAAACCCCCTAGATATTTCACCGTTCATGTACCCCGACGCTACGGAGATCGTCTCTACGGATGCACAAGGCAACCCGATCCTAGCCGAGCAGTACCCTTATGGAGGCGTGGTCGCCCCTCGATCAGTCGATACCACTAGCCCGGGAGGGAAGCCGGGGGGGACGGGGTATGAGTCGTACGAGGGGGGTTGGCTCAGGACGGACAGGTATTACCCGGCCCGGCAGAATGGGCGGCGGGACCGAGGAGGCTTCGACAGCGATAGCATCGTCCGGCATATGCACGCCATGAGGGGGTGGGCAAACCAGATAATCAAGGAGCGGCTTCAGAACATCGAGTGGCAGATCATCAAGCTCTGTGATCTCCGGGAACAGCTTGAGACCGAACGGGATGAAATCATGGTGCAAGCCTTTGGTGGCACGCTCTCTGGGGTGGGGGCTTTTGACGAAGACAGGTTCTCCACGGGACTTCGTGTGCAGAGCCTCGTGGCGGATATCCAGGACCTCATCTTCGAGCAAGATAATGCGGAGCAGAGTTTCAAGGACAGCACTCAGATCGGTTTTCTGTCCTTCACTTTCCCAACCGTGCCATCAGAGGACAGGTTTCCGCTTGGCTGCTAGGCGGTGGCTTTCCTATACCAACCCCTGATGAGGTCGTGGAAGAAACGTGTCTAGGGATTTTCAAATTGCCTGGCCCTGTCCACACGCCACCCTCGAAGAGGTGGTGCGGTTAGGGGCGGATCGTCAATCGCTGGCCTGTCGGCAGCCTGTGGCTTCGGCCAACACCGTCAGGATCATGGTCAATAACGAGTTGTACGTGCCTCAAAGCGGGCTGTACACCCCGGCAACGCTCTTCGGGACGCAATCCGGCCCCTTCGACGTGATCGAAAACGAAAATCTCCTGACCGTGGAAACCCCCCTAGGGTCTCAGACGGTTGTTTTCCCTGTAGCGGGGACCGCTCGGTTCAGTGCAGATCAAACCGTCACGGAAATGCTCCGGCAGAACTTCAACGTCGCTCAGGTCAGTCAATCCAACGGACACCTTCTGCTTGCCGAAACATCACAAGTCGGGGCCGACTCTTTCGTCAAGGTCACCGGAACAGCGGCGGGGGCTTTGGGTTTCGGGACACCTGAGAATGGCTACCAGTGGAGAGCCCAAGGCCGTCAGATTTACCCCCCGTGGGGTCTATACCAACGCCCTGATACAATCACCAACAGGTTTCCGCGTTTTCAGCAGCCTGTCCGGGCGAGTCCGATCTTCAAGGTGACCTATTCTGTCCCTCCCCACAGGTGCTTGCGCTGTGGGGGTTCTTATGTCGAGAATGATTTCCGGTTCGATGAGGCCGGGCAGGGCATTCTCATCGAGAACGAGAATCTGCTCTACCAGGCGTGCCTCAAGGTTCTCCTGACCGACCGGGGGAGCAACGCCTACCACCCATGGTACGGCACACTCATCCGTTCCCGCATAGGGTCCAAGGCGCTCGGCGGAGTTGCGACCCTAATCAGCGAAGATGTCCGGCAGGCCCTCGCGAAATTCCAGGCACTCCAACAATCCCAGGGGACTTACCAACAGGTCACGTTCAAGGAGCGTCTCTACTCTGTCCTGTCTGTTCGTACTTCCCCTCATTCGCAGGATCCCACGACGTTTCTTGTAGATGTCATAGTGCAGAATGCCTCGAATGAGCCGATTGAGTTGTCGATCGTGTTCACAGTTCCGGGGGTCGTAGCTCTGATGGGGAGTAATGGTCTGATTTTGGATGGGAATCGATCGGGGATCTCACAGAACATCTTTGCAGACCCGACACGATCTCTCCTCACAGGTGGAACCTGATTATGGCTACCCTCGCACCCAAGTTCATGGGCCTGGACGGCGTGTACCGGGACAACCAGATCCTCTCGACGGACAGCTTCGTCAAGTTCTTCACGGGCTCCATCGATCCCAGCACCGTAGATGTCCAGGTTTCAATTCGTGGTGCGGGTTTCACTTCCGATCCCGACCTTGTGGTTTTTGAGGGGGCTGAATTCACGATCCCCAACCCGTCCGCTTACCCCGACGGGCTCCGGCTTTTCCCCGGCGACAATCTCATCCAGGCGAAGTCCATCCTGACGAACGGCCAGGCTACCCCGCCGGGCATAGTGACGGCCCGGCTCTCGCTAGAACGCGATGTCCAGGCTGATGCAATTGCTCCTTCCGGGATTTGGATCGAACGGTTTGACCGGACCGTGAAGATCAGTGTCGAGGGGCTCGCCGATGATCGCATCACCGGGTACAACTTCTACGGTTCGACTTCCCCAGGCGGGGGCTCCGTAGGGTACTACCGCATAAACCCGAAACTGGTACTTACGGGAGATACGACCGAGGTTGTCGATACCCTGAATAACCTCTCGGTCGATTCGACCGTAGCGACGAATCCCGATGGGAGTCCTGCTGCCGATCCGCTCTTGTTCAATGTCATAGGGAACCAGACGGACCGCCTGGGCAACATCGTCCAGGCCGATTTCAACGAGAGTGTGATCGTTTCGGAGATCGTCACCCAGCTCCGGTTCGAAGCCACCCTCTCCTCTGTCCGAACGACCCAGAGATTTTCGTTCACCCACGACCGGCTGGCGAACACCAACTCCTCCGTCAACCCGGCCGTCCCAAATGCGGATTTCAATGCTATCGCTGCGACAGACCCGATTTACTATGTCGTGACAGCGGTATACGACATTCTAGGCGAAGAGTACGAATCGGAGTTCTCCCCTGAAGTCTCGGGTTCCCCTTTGATAGTCACGCCGACGATCGGGACGTTCCCACAGGTGACCCGGCAACAGATCCTTCGGGATACGGTGCTTTCCATCCAGCGGTCGCAGCCGACTATCGACGTGAAGCCCGGCTCGACGACCCGGGATGTGTTCCTCGATCCTTTCACTTCCGAGGCGGAGCGGATCCGGTTCATCGTCGACTTCGTCCACCGGGCACAGTCCTTTGCCACCCTCCTAGAGATTGACGACCCTGGCTATACAGGGCTTTCAATCCCGGTCAATCAGTCTGCCTACAAGATTGCTTTGAAGCACGCCTTTTTCCTGAATGGTGATGCTGATGTGCAAGCGATGATCGACTCCACGTTCGATCATCTTGCCAACCGTCGTGGTGTCACTCGGGAGCCCGGAAAGCGGGCTCGCGGAGAAGTCACCGCATACATGACGACGCGGCCGACATCCACGAAAGTCATCCCCATCGGAACGAGTGCTCCGGCCGGATCAGTGAATTTCCGGACGATCTCCGCTGGACGGATCGGTACGGGAGGGGCTGGTATCTCGTACAGCCCCTCCACAGGCCGGTACTCGACCCGCCTCTTCATCCAAGCGGATGCTCCGGGGACAGCGGGTAATGTCGGAACCGGGGCGATCAAAGGTTTCACCAATGGCCCTTCCGGCGTCCTGGCCACCAACGAAGCGTGGACCTACGGCGGCACCAACAACGAGACGAACCGCCAACTCGCTACTCGTGCCGATGGGGTGCTCTCCTCTGTCGATACCGGGACATACCGGGGGTATACGCAGACAGCGGCAGGCGTCCCTGGCGTGCTCCAGGTGAACGTCGTCGATGCCGGGCACCCTCTCATGTTGCGGGACCTCAATCCCGCCACAGGGAAGCACACAGGCGGTCTGGTGGACATCTGGCTCCGTGGTGAGAATGTCGCCACGTTGACGGACGTTTTCGCGTTCTCCTTCGAGATCATGAAGAACGTCCAGTTCGAGCCGGTTGGTGCCCTCTCGGACCTGATTTTCCGAGCCGTGGACCCGAATCTCAGCACATCCAACCCCATCATCGAGATGCTGGAGATCCCCGATTGGGGGTACGAATTCGAGAATCTCACGACGGGCCAGGTGCTCGACCTGACCGATGTGGTCATCATACCGCCGGATGGGATCCAGCTCTCGTCCGCGTACAACGACCCGCTCAACAACCACTTTGGGGACATCTTCCGGGGTTCGTACCGATATCGCACGAGTGACAAATACGTCTTTCCCCGCCAACCCGTCCGGGCGATCGAGTCCCTTGCGGGAGATCCCACGCTGACCGGGGTTGTGGACTCCGATCTCTACAAGCTGTTCCATGTCTCAGATCCTCTCCTTTTGGGACGCTCCACAGAGGCGGGGGATTACCTGCAAGTCGTATTACCCGCCGACAGCACCGTGCCGACCATCCCCTCGGGGACTCCCGTTGTCGTCACAGATGAGAATCATGTCCTGCTGGGGGGGACGGAGTACCTAGAAAACCTAGGTATCAACCCTCTGACAGTAATCGTTCAGAGCCTCGACAAAACCATCACCTACGTCAGTCCGTATGACTCGTCGGGTACCCCGGACTACACGTTCGTCCAAGAAACCGGAGTAACCCCTCTCGGGTTCGATCTCACGATTGGGTCGCAGTTGGCCGTGGGCGACGAGGTGTTGGTCAGCTACGAGCACGATGAGAATTTCACGGTGACCTACACGAGCAACATCCTCGTCGCTGTGACTCAGGATGCCGTGGATAAGACCCGTCACGCGACTGCCGACGTGCTGCCCAAGGAGGGGGTGCCTCTCGGTGCGGACATCTTCGCAACGGTTGTCCTCCGAAGGAAGCAAGACCCCGCCCAAGCGGACGGGGCTATCCGTTCGGCTTTGGCGAGGTTTGTGGGGGCGTTGGGCTTCGGCGCTCCTCTCCGACAGAGCGATGTGATTGGGGTTATTGAGACTGTCCCGGCGGTGTCTTACGTGATCGTGCCGGTCACGAAACTCGCCCTGTCGAATGACTCGTATGTCGTCCAGGAGTATCTGACGGCGGCCCTGGGGGATGTCCTCAAGATAGACGCATGGTCGCAAGGCCCCTTAGTAGACGTATTCCTTCTCCAGAATCCCTTGGATTGGGCGACTTCAGATGGCGGCGGCCCGAGCAACGATTTTCGGGGTGTTTTTCAAGATGACATCAGCCTGATCCACCTCAACACGCCTCCGGACGTGAACGGGATTCCCCTCAAGAATATCTCGGAGTCGGAGTTCATCATCGGGAACCAAGGCTTGTGGATCCCTGGGTACAGCGATGACACGACCCTCCAAGCGGAATATCCATTTGCAACCCCTGCTGAGATCGACACCCAACGAGTGGTGATCACTGCGAATCGCGTACTTCTGGCGCTCCCCAAGGGTGACACCCCCCTCAACCACGACTATACGGCGACCTACCTCGTGTCTGGGGACAATGGGGTTAAGGGTATTGAGCCGGGACCGATCTCCTACGTCGTCCTCGGGACGCTCGACTTCACCTACGATGAGGACTCGAACTACCAGGAGAAGCTGTTGGGCCGGAGGGTGTAGTGGCTGATCAACCGGATCCAAAGAATCTACTCCCGTCTCTGGTAGCTCAAAACCCTTCCCCCGACGAGACGGACAGTCAAGACCGGATGAATTCGGTCCGGTCCCAAGTGGACCGGATCATGTCCGTGTTCACCCAGATCCTCCCGTCGAACTACGTGGCGAAGGTTCCGGGGCCGAGCTACACCCTTCAGTTCCAGGCCCTCGCAGAGCAGATCGCCAGTTTTCAGATCACCGCCCAGGAAGTCTTCGCGGACAGTTCCTTCGAGTACACCCGCACGGAGTTCCTCTACCAGTTGCTCGGTGCCCTGGTATTCCCGGATGCCGAGCTTCAAGGCTACCCGGAGATTCCCGGTGACCTCAGTTACCGGGAATTCCTTCGCCGGATGGTCGTCCTTCTCCTCCAAGGATCGACTGCTACAACGATCAAGGAGGGCGTGGAGCTTCTGACGGACGCCGATGTCGAGGTCATCGAGCGGGGCGTTGTCGCGAGGGCGCTAAAGGGGAAGTCCGCATGGGGCGAAGACGAGAAGCACACCATTGAGATCAACGTCTCGGCTAGTGGGGTGCCCTACACAGTCGCCAGCGGTACCCTCGTCTTCAACGGGGTCGCTTCGGTAATCTCTACGGTCCCAGCGGGGGTGCTGACTACCACCGACTATACGGTATCGTATTCTCCCCCGGACTCGACCGTATTGCAGACAACCGAAAAAACCCTCACCAGCTTCAAGGCCGTTGCCCCTTACGTCTACGGCACGGTAGCGGACCCGATCAGTGTCCCCTACGATGTGCAGGTTGCCGACAGTGCTTTCCCGACCGAGCCTTTCCGACTCCAGAGCAACGTCCATCTGGTGCTCCGGGCGCTCAAGCCCGCCCATGTCATCTACGACTACCGGCATCTCCTGAGAGAAACCTTCGGAGACCTCCTCACCGCATCGGTGAGCTTCGCCTTTCAGGATTACCACTACCAAGACCTCCGACGGTATTGGGAAGGTGCGAAGCTCGTCGGAGGGCCGGACAGCCCGCTCGATCCCCCGGGGCGCAGGCAGGTCGGCCTGTACGGGGTAACCCACACCGACCGAACCCTTTTCTCAGACCCCCATATCAGCTTTTGGTCGATCCGGCCGGGCACTGTCCTGACCATCCTGTCCGGACCAAATTCCTTGGTGGCATCTCCCACGGACGAGGGGTGGGTCGGGCGCTACCGGGTGCTCGAAGTCAAGGCGTTCCCAACCGACGAGGACACGACGGCCAGGGCGTACACGACAGCCCCCACGGGGCTCTCAGGCTTCGCTACGGTCTCAGGGACGGACATCACGGACCCCCTTCAGGACTGGTCACTGGCCGAGGAAGGGGAGATTCTGACGTTTGCCACAGGGCCGAATGCGGGTTCTTACCGGCTCGATACGGTGCTGGGCAACAACGGTGGCCCTCTGGGAGCGTATCGCCGGGTCATCGGGCCCTCGACGAGTGTCCGGGTCGCCCCAGGCATCCTTCGGGTCTATCCCCGGATGGCGAGGGCGGTGACGGACCAGGAGTACGAGGTTGCCGTGGATCGTCTGGGCGTCCAGTTGACCCAGTACGTTTTTCAAGAGGACGTGTCGGACCAATTCCGTCCCTAGGCGGTTGCCTTCCTATACCGCCGCCTCAATAGGATCACCGCCTCTCCGGTAAGGTGGGACAACGCCAGGTGACGAGGAACTAGGAAATGGCAAATACCCTATACAACATCACCCGCGAGAAGTTCGGTCTGGGCCTCTTCGACATCTTGGGCGACTATTCGGCAGGACCCCCGTACACCACCGGGCTCAAGGTGGCGTTGGTCAGTAGTGCATATACCCCGGACTTCGACAACGACGAGTTCTTCTCCGACCTCACAGGAGTTACCATATCGTCGGACGTTCTGGAAGGGAACAGCGGGGCGACCCCAGCCACGTTTCTCCTGGGGATCCTCGACGCTGACGACATCACCATCACCGGAGTTCCGGCGACCTCGATCGAGAGCCTCGTCATCTACAGCGATGACGGCACCCCCGCCACCTCACGGCTCATCTGCTACATCGACGTGGCGGCTGGGACTCTGCCGGTGACACCCACAGCTACCGTCACGATCGAGTGGAACGCATCAGGGATTCTCAGGATCTAGCGGAAGCCGGTGAGTAGATGGCGACGAAGATCACCTTCACCGACGACGTGGGGCTCGTCTCCACGGCCTCGAATCCCAGCGGGACATATCGCTGGCACGTCTACGAGCGCACGATTGCCGGGAAGACGGCGATCTACGTCCAGCGTGAGGTGAGCAGCGTCCTCGACCCCGAAGTGAAGTTCGTCCCCGACGGAGGTAAACCCCGCATCTCCTACGACGACACCCTGGCGAAGTGGATCCTCATCTACGAGTTCAATGAGCAGAGCTGGATGCTGCTCATCGACGAGACGACGGCTCCCTCCGAGCGCCCTATCCAGCAAGACACCATCCTCATCCACATGAGGACGGCCCCAGATTACCCCGATACGTTGGATGTTGCGTCTGCGGTCAGGGAATCCACGGACTCTGTCCCGAGTGTGGATGCCTACTCTTCCCCGGCGCAGCTATTTTCTGTCGGCGTGGCGGCTTCCCCAACGGAAGGTCGGTTCCGGGTGCGCTGGCTCCCGAAGAGGGATGAGTCGAACCCGCCGTTCAACGAAAATCTCATCGGGTTCAACGTCTACATGAAGCGGGCGGACACTGGGCAGATCGTCAAGCTAAACCCAAGCCTGATCCCTTTCGTGGATTACAACATCCACGAGTACGAGGTGCCCGAAGTCGGTGGCGTTTACATGGTCACCGAGGTCGAGCGCAAGGGTCGGAACACCACGTCCACTGCTGAAAGCCGTCTCGGTCACCCCAAGGATGAGGTACGGGCTGACAGACAGCTCCTCCCCACGACCATCCGTTCTTTCATGGGTCGAGCGCACGGGGAGGGGGCCAGCCCGACCGTTGCGATCACTGCCGACTACGACATCATCAATTACCCTACCGAAACGGACAATCTCCCTCACAACCGAGGGGAGGGGTTCACGAGTTCGGCGGCGATCACGGATGACTTCGATGTTATCGCCTTCCCCATCGAAACGGACAATCTCCCCCATAATCGAGGAGAGGGATTTACCTCAAGGATTTTGCTGACGGGGTACGGCCCCATCGTGATCGGGTGACCTATGGCAATGCACGGAGAATATCGGCTCAGGACGCTCGATGCGGCTGCTTACGAGGAAGAAAAACGAAAGCACGCGGATTGGTTCCGTGACCCTGATCCTGTGAAAGTCCATCAGGCGATGGACGAGATCGTGGATGCGTTGCAGGTCACGGATTCGGGGTGGTTGGACAACATCGTGACTGATTTTGCCCGCCGTTATTTGATCGCGGGTGGCATCGGGGGAGCGATGCGTTTGTTCCTCCACCAAAACACGAATCCCTCCAATGTCCGGTTGTCTACCCTCCAGAATACCTATACGGATGGGGCGGCTTCGCAGGTTCAGGCTGTCATCGTCTCGGCAACGCTCGACGATTCCCTTCTTTTGCAGACCCGGATCACACAGTTTCCGCAGCCGACCGTTCCTCGCACGGTCAACCTCGTGGGCATGACCCCTTTGACCGACATCTCGGTTGCCCAATGGTCGCTCAATTCGATCATTTCGTACACGAAGCTGACCTCTACGGTTGTTCAGCAGCCTACTGAGGTTGCCAATTTGCAGCACCGCCTCACCTGGAGCCTCGGATGAAAAGCTATCTCGATATCCTCCTGCCCGACGGGACTCGGGTTTACGAGCCGAACGATTTGTTCCAATTCGAGGTTTCTCGGATGTTCCGGAAACTGGTTACCGGGGCAACTTCTGGCAAAGGGTACATGGCAGCGGATCCCTTCTTCCGGAGTGCCCATGTCTATAGTGTTCTTCGAGGGCGCTACCCAAAACTCGATCTAGTCGGGTCTGATAACCCAGCCGTCGCGTCACTTCTTGTTTGGGGGGACGTCGTCCGGTTTCGAGGGCGGGTTTCCAACACCATCACCAATCCGGGTTATCCGAGCCAGAAGGCTTTCGTGATGTCGCGGATCTACAGCCAGACGCAAGACCTAGCGCCCATAGCCAATATGTCCTCGATCGACATCAACCTCCGACAGATCGGGACCACCTACTCTCATGCGGTGACTTCGCCTGTCCAAAGGGCGTTTTTCAACGTCCCCGGTGACGTGCCTTTTGCGACGGGCACTGGCGTAGTCACACCTACCGGACCCTTTGCCCCAACCCCTGGCGAAGAAGGTCACTACCTCTACGATGTCCGGGTGAAGGACACCGGGGATACCGGAGTTTCAACCTACGTTTGGCGTCGTCGGCCCTACTACCAGGGGTCCTATGAGCATGGATCCGGGAGGCCCGAGGCGTATAACGTCGGAACGTATGGCGATGTACTCGATGCACGTCTCTACCACACCACAAACAGGGTCAATCTGGATATTCGTGACCTGGCGGTCAGCAACGCCGCCCCGACTCCTTCCACTGTCCCCTACACGGCCAACTATCCGACTGCTGCTTCGATTTTGGCCAACGCAGAGGTCTGCGCAGTCGGGATGTGCTGGGACGGTCTCCCGGATGGGCGTATTTGGTGGGCCAATACGGACGACGACGGGAACAACGAAGGTCGGTCTGTCTGGACCTGGAAGCGGATGACCCCCGAGGCGTTCCAACGAGCGGACGCCGACATGACAACCTCCGACCCGGCGATCGTCACAGGCTGGCCCTCGTTCGGGTCCACTGCACGGTTCCGGGATATCAAAGCGGGACGTGGGGGTTACCTCTATCTCGCCGTCGATGGCGACGATGATGCTGGGACGGGCACTGATTCGCTGGGGTCGGTCATCCAAATCGACGCCAACGCTGGTTCGATGGCCGTGCTCAACACCTGGACTTCTGTCCAGACGGGGCTTGCGGTTGATAGTGTTCTCGCTGTTGCCGTGGACAAGAGCGAGAGTGTGGCTGCTGCCGGTTATGACCGGGTGTGGATCCTCACCCGAGGGGGGTTGGCCTACACGGATGTGAACATCGCCACCGGAGCAAATCCCGGCGGTTGGATCATCGCTTTCAACGCAGCCATCATCGATCCCCCCAGCCAACGAGGACTCGGCGGCTTCACCTTCTATTACGCGAATCGCCATCAGGGTCTCATGGACGTGGACAGCCAGGGGAACGTCTACTGGATTTCGGCCCCTGTCCCGACGGCGATCCCGAGCATTCATCGGGTCAACAAGATCGACGCTGCTCTCACTACTCACACGTTCCTCTCGCTGGACACCTCGGCGGAGGTGGGTCCTCCCGCTGCGGCTGGGTACCTCCAACTCGGGGGCACCCCGTTTTGGAATGCTGTCTACACCTGTTCGTCGATTAAGGTGCATCGCCGAGACCCCGGGGACCCTTACTCCGATGATCTCTGGTTAGGAGCAGGCAAACGGACTAACGGGATGACGACGGCCCTCGTCCAGCAGATTCCTCTGGCGGATCCCTACGTGGCCACCGTGTTCACAGGGGCGAACCCAGGATTTGCCTACTTCTATTCTGAGTTCCGGAACGAAAATACTGGTTCCGCTTCCCTTCACATCTCAC
>Ga0307376_10003991_pt1 | contig 13651 bp, 26 predicted proteins | sample TR2MG_FD_202536 | JGI IMG/M metagenome (GOLD analysis project Ga0307376, IMG submission 202536) | Soil microbial communities from Risofladan, Vaasa, Finland - TR-2 | ecosystem: Environmental > Terrestrial > Soil > Coastal area > Acid sulfate soil | place: Finland: Risofladan, Vaasa | collected...
CTTTATGGCAGGGCAATAATGGCCAAGTCTTAATAGCGAAGACCGGAGCTGCAAGTATTTGGGCTAATATAACTCCTGGTGTCGGTATTACGGTATCTAATGCAGCTAATGCGATTGAGATTATCAATAAGGTTAAATATCAGACTGATGACGGAGCAGGTTCTTTGGTGGCTCCTGACGGAACTACCGGAGTGGTTAAGATTCTCGGTGGTGCCGCTATAAAGACTCATTATACCGCTGCAGATACGATAACCATAGATGATACATTGGATATAAACCTACAAGCAGCATCTTATGTTTTAGTTATTACGGATGCCGGTAAGTTTGTGCAGATAAATAACGGTGCGGCTAATACAGTAACAATACCCTTAAACGCATCTGTTCCTTTTGTTGTAGGCACACAAATAGTTGTCCAGCAGTACGGAGCAGGCCAGACCTCTATTGTAGCAGCAGGCGGCGTTACGATTCGTTCTGCGGGTGGTAGATTAAAACTGGCAGAACAATACTCAATGGCTGCCTTGGTTAAAACAGGTCTAAACGAATGGCAACTAGGTGGTGATATCACCTTATAACGGAGATTTATTATGGGAATGATAATAGCCAATGCTTTGACAAAAAGAATCGATAGAGGACCATGGGTAGAGGTTGGCGGTGGTGGTCCTCCCAGGATAGATATTGCAACCGATCCAACAGGGGTGTGGGCGCCCGTAGCCAATCCTTTTCCAAGCGAGGTTTATGGAATAGAGCATGCGAATGGATATTGGGTAGCTACCGGAAAATATAACTCATTAGCTACGGCAACCGATTCTTCTGGTCCTTGGACTTTAAGAACTACTCCGTTTGGTGCTACTACCGGTACGTGGGGAATAGGTTATGGAAATGGATACTGGGTAGCTACTAATAACGCCGGAAGAATAGCAACAGCATCCGGCGATCCGACAGGAGTATGGACATTGAATCCGGCTTCATTTGGCGCGTTATATGTTTTATTTGATGTTGTTTATGCAAATGGAATATGGGTTACGGAATTTGCAGATTATGCAGGTGGTGGTTCTCATTATAAAATTGCAACCGCAACCGATCCCAGTGGGGTGTGGACGTTAAGATATGTTCCAATAACCAGTAATTTATTTTCTCTTGCATATGGAAACGGGTACTGGGTAGCCGGCAGCACGGTAATAATAACCGCAACTGATCCCACATCGACCTGGACTTCCGGAAGTAGTGCTCTTGGAGGTTCTAGCATTTGGAGTATTGCATATGCAAATGGTATATGGGTTGCAGTAGGGGACGATTTAAAAATAGCAACCGCAACCGATCCTAGTGGAGCCTGGACACTAAGATATTCAGGTTCATTAGGTTATCGTTTTTATGATGTTGCATATGGAAATGGGTATTGGGTAGTCGTTGGACAAGGAGGCAGAAGACTTTATGCAACCGACCCAACGTCAACATGGACGGTAAGTTCCGGTTACGGATATCCGGATCTCTTTGAGGTGAAATACGGTTAAACCAGGTGTATGGTCTTTTTGGGATATTTATAGATATAACAGGTCTTATCGGGATCGAGTTGTTCTTCTGATTCCAGAAAGAAGTCTTCGTCTGTATTGTCATCGACAACGACAAACGTTTCGTCACCGTTTTCTATGATTTCCCACCCATAGGATTCTTTTGGTTCGACAAAGGATAACTCCGTATACTCGATATAAGAATTATCTAGCCGATCTTCTATAATTTCATTTTTATCAAGGTACAAAAAATACAAGCAGCAGGAAAGAGTTCCCGCTGCCAAGAAAGAGGTTATGATCTTTTTAAACATAATCATTTTAAATCTAAATCATAATCTAAGATATCTTCATTAGTTATTTCTATCTTGGAGTGGTAGTCATATTTGGCGCAGGCTGCAAGCAAGCTTAATGCAAGCAGTGCTACTACCATAAAGGCAAAAAAGTGCTTCATATAGTCTCCCTTAAAGTAAACCGATAATCTATGAAACTTCACAGATTATCCTTGTATTTATTTTTGATAATTTCGCTTAAAGGTGCGTAAAGACTTTTGTTCTTGGTTTGAAAGATTTTTATACACGTTTCTAAAAAGTCTTCTTCGTTTATAAGGTCTTGAAAGACAACTTCTAAGAGGTTTCTGCCTTTTAGCCAGTTAGGTTCTTGAGGGTTGTCGCTGAGTTGGATGTATATTATTAGACCGTCTTTTTCAGAATCCACGTAAATTATTGTTCCGTATGGAGCTTCTTCCAGTTTAGTGGGTGGGTAATATCTGATTTTAGAAGTATCTAATATTTTACCCATTAATAATCTTTCATATTGTAGAATTATTCAAATTACATGCCAGCATCATAGAGTTTAATTGGTTGAGATCGCACGATGAGGTTTCCATAAGATATGTTATTAATGTCGGTATTAAGGTTACAACTATTCCGCTACCGATATAAAGTATTTTAATAAATACGTCCTTACACTTGGTTTTTGTGTCTTTTGGGAGTTTATCTTGGTCGATTATTGTAATAGGTGGAATTCGCCTATCTATAATAATTATTTTCTTAAAGAAGATCTTTTTATCTTGGATCTTATTGGATTTTTCTATGGCTTTTTCTATCTCAGGCGAGATGCCATCCCACAATGTTGCCATAATGCCTCCGATTGTATTGGATCGTTCTCTTGTTTTATTTTTACCCATAGCCTTTTCTAAAAGCTTGTCTATTGCTTCGGGAAATTCTGAGCCGTTTTGGATCTTGAATTTATTATTCTTAAAGGAAACGTATTTTAATGTTTTATTGGTTAATGCGAACGTTATTAGTTCGTACGGGATATTTTCCAGTTTATTGTTTTCCAGGATAAGATTTTCAGCCCCCGTTAATCTTATAAGAGCTGTAATGTTACCGATTAAATCATTAAGCAGGTTGTTCTTTAATGGAATATTGGACATATCTAATGTTTTTGTATCTTGGTGGTAATAGTCTTCTACTTTGATTATAGGTCCCGAAGAAGCAGACTCGAGATCCGCGTCTTCAGGACTCATGGGAAACAATGCGTTTGTTAACAATAAAAGCGATATTATGCTTTTATTAAATATTGTTCTCATTTCTAATCTGCTTTATTTTACGGATACGTTCTAACGACTTCATGTATCTACTTTGTGGCATATCTGCAAGTGACTGCAACCTTAAAGATGTTAACACTTCTTGAGCTATATCTTCAAAATTTTGTAGTTCGTATTCTAACTCTTGAAGTTGTTCCTTGGTGATTAGATCTCTTGAATCTGTTTTCTTGTTGTAGTTAGAATTTAAGGCTGTTCCTGTGGCGAAAATTTCTCTTGCGCTGGCTTGTTGGAGTTCTCCGTCGTCATCGGCCGGATTATCTTGGATGGTTATGTTTAACAGGTTCATAGTCTCTGATTTTTTCATGTACTCTTGAGCGCTGCCGAAAGTATGGATATCGTTTTTTGTCGGTAGTATTTTCGCTCTTGTTTCTATCCATTGTCCCGTAGCATGCCATAATCTTGTTTGCAGATATGAAGAACCATCGTCGGTAAGGATAGTCCTTTGGGTTAGAGTAAGTCCATGCTTGGCTAAAATAGGACGAATTATTAACATTATGCAATCAAGGTCACCGTACTTATCGCCCCAATACCCGTTGACATTTTTAGCTTGTATGGCCGGATATTCTCCTTGCGCTTGTGACAAAGAAGATGCTACTTCGTTAATCTGATCGGACTCATATTTGTCTTTAATTTTATCGGTTATTTTCTTTTCAAAAAGATTATCGATACGTTCATAGATATTATTAATAGCATCTATGATTCTTGATACTTCATTACTTTCCACTTCACTCCTTACTGTAAACCCCCTGTTCCCTTGAAGCAACCGAATAATATTAAACAAGGTTTAAATTATTCCTTTAAAATAAAAGACTCTCGTTCCTCTTTAAAAATTTCTTCAGCTTCCAGGGTGCATCTTTCTAATTCTTTTTCTAATTCTGACTTTAATTCATAATTACCATAGAGGCATGCGATTAAAAATTTTGCTTCCAGGTTAATCTGTTCTTCCAGGTTTGCAAAAGTTTTTGGAAATTCTTTTTCATGTCCCATTAATGCGCAAATCTGGTTTAAAGTGCTTTCATATATAGCCATAAAGACATTTTTTAATTCATTTAAAAGTTCTTCTTTTGTTTGTTTTTTTATATCCATCATCGTACTACCTTTTTACTTTCTCCCCCCTGTTCCCTTTTTATTTAATAACTTCCAGGGTTAGTTTTTTTAGCCTCAAAGATATTTACCTTTTTGGGTTCCGGTTTTACTTCTTCTTGGAACAAATTTATATCTGCTTCGTCTGCACTTGCAAGACCTATTATGGAAGAATAAGCGTAACGTTTCCAGAAGGTGACAGTTCCGCCCTCGGCTTGGTTTTTAGACTTATTGCCGGCAGCATCGGCTTCTAATACGATATAAGACTTTATCCATTGATCGGAGCTATGAAGCAGCAAGGTTAAAAGAGCTTTTTTGCCGCTGGGATCGGTTACGATATCTTGGGAAACTGCAAGCTCGTGTTTTGCCAAGGCTTTTCTTGAAGCCTTTAAGAGATCTATAAGCTCGGCATAACAATAAGAATAAGCTCCGACATCTACTTTTTTTCCATTAAGAGCAACATCGAATTCCCCCTGAGCCTTACTGAGAGCCAGGGCTATTTGGCCAATATGTTCGGAGTGGTACTGATGATGACCTACATTTGACTTAAGGGTTTCTATTTTATGGTTAAGCTTAGTCATACCGGCAAATAGTGTTTCTTTTAATCTGGTTAAATCTTGCTGTGTTGTTTGGACCTGTCCCGCCATAGCTCCTTGAGCGACGGCGGATTTTATTTCATCTGTCATTGTTTTCCTCTATGGTTTGTTCGAGCTCTACTGGAAATTCAACCCAGTCAATATTTTTCATTAAGATAAATTTGCACGTGTCCTCATTATTAAATTTAATCCAGGCCGGATTATTGTTTGTTAAAAGAGCAATAAGTTCTTTACCGGTTTTAAAACTAAACGGACAAATTTTTTTGGAGCCGCCATTAAAATGAAAAGTAATCCAATATCTTTTTTCTTTATTCCAAAACATTATTTTATCTTCAGCATAAAGTTAATAAGTTGTGTTAATACAAAAGGTATGCCTACAAATATGGTTTTATACGCCATTCCGAGAGCGGCTATCTTAGCCAAAGTAGCCGGATTATTATAAGCGGAGTCTACAATCCCGTCCACAAAACCGTCGGCTGCATTTATTGCAATGGCTCCTGTTGAAGTTGCTGCTTTATAGCTCATATTTGAGATTAGGTCTAAGATTTGTTCATAGCCGAAGAAATACCCATAAGTTGTGGCAAGTGGTCCTAAAATGATCGTGGTTGCTATTAGAGCATGTTTTTTATCTTGAGCTATCCAATCTTTGAGCTTACTGAAATTACTTTCTGTTAAATCCTGGCGAAGGCGAATGGTTTCGGGTTTGATGTTGGTAACGGTTAAAGCCGGCAAGATAAAGAATAATGTTTTATAGTTCATGTTTTTCACTTTTATCCGGTAAGTAGTATTCAAAGTTATTAATTATTTTTTTCATTTTACCTATAAAGACAATAAAATCTTCTTCTTTAAAGATGTGAAGCTTGTTAGAACTATATAGATTAAAAGCTTTATCTATGAAAGACAATATTCCTTCAGGTAGTTGACTTCTTTCCATAGAATATAGTGCAAATTTATCAATTAATGCTAGAAATTCATCACGATGCATGCATATTCTAATTATAATATAATCCGAACCCAAAACAGAATATCTTTTTTCCAGCTCTAAAAAAGAAGTTATATAGCTGTTTATGAAATCAATATGCTTATTCTTTATGTCTTTATTAATGCTTTCTGACATTATTCTTCTTCCGATTTTGGATAAGAGTTATAAGTTATTGAGCAGATATGTTGAGCAAAAATCGCAGTGTTATTTAGTCTTCTGGAAAAATTATAATTATGATCACCGTTATCCCCTTTTTGCGGATCCCTAAACCATTCTATAAGATTATCTGCTTCTTCTTTAGTCTTAAACTTAAAACTCTTAGTCTTACCGTTAACAAAATCAAATATTAGTTCGTGTATCATTTAGTTATCCTTTGAATTTTATGCAAGATACTTTTCCTAAAAAAATAGAAATACATCCAAAATGTGAAGTATATTTGTTTATGTTATCAGTTTCCGTTACAAATTTTTTGTAGTTATCGAATTGTTCTTTTGTCATGTAAACATTTTCTTCGTTACCATTATCAAAAATAAAAACTATTTTATATTTTGGTTTAAACATTATTTTATTATTTTGATTTTTTATATTCAGTTATTAGTTCGTGTATCATTTCTTGTGTTATTTAGATTCCTTCTAATAATTTTATTTGATATAAAATCTGGGCTATTTCTTCTTTAAGTGATTCTGTACCAGGAATATTGGTAACTATATTGATTTCTGATCTATCGGGATGAGTTCTTGCATGGTCACCTAAAAGAGATAATATATTTGATATTTCGGTTAACTCTTCTTTTGTAAATGGTTTTGTTTGTGGATGAATGCAAATACCTACATCATAGTTTTTTCTATCTTCTTTTGATTGTTCTAAATAATCAAAAATTTTCTGAATTTGCGCTACAGGTATTTTTGTTTCAAGACTAAGATATTTATAAAATAAAAAATCTGAAATTAAGTAAGCCATTAGTTACTCCAAAAGTTTAAAAAGTTTGTTTAATATTTCATCTTTATGTTTTAATTCTTCAATTAATTGATCTAGTTTTAAGTTTATTTGTTTATTTTCTTCTATTATTTTTTCTAATAAATTCTCCCTATTAACGAATCTTGATAATATTCCATCCATTCCAATAAAATTTCATTATTTTTTAACTTAGATCTTATGTATTTAGGCGCATGCTTAATCATAACATCTAATAGATATACGCCATCCTCATCGCTGAGATGGTTATATCTATTATCAAAAACCATGGCTAAGACTTTTCCCAAGACATTTTCTAATTGATCATTTGATGCGTGTGACATGTTTTTACTCTAATTTGATTTTACAGCCATTTAGGCAAATTTTTTTAGTTCTTCCAGGCAATAGTACCCATGAACCCTTATGTCTACAACAGATTAAATTACCAAGCTTAAAAATATTTTTATTAAGCCATGCCTGGCATTCTTCTTCTGTAATAGGCTTGCTTTTAATGATTGTATTTTTAGGAGTAGTTATAACTAGAATATCCATTGTTTCCCTTGAGGCAAAGTCGGCTTCGCCTTCCTTTAATATGAGTTAATAATATAAAAGTATATTAACAGGGCTACGCTTACTTGTCAACATTTATTTTTAAAAGAAATATTGGATTCAAAAGGCTTTTTAGAAAACACCCCCCCACTATAATTTAAGTCTTGTTCACTCATAAAATAAAAAAAGAGGGGGGTGATATTTTAAACAAAAAATTAAGGCGGTTTTTTACACCGCCCAAACTTTTAAGAAATTCTCGTTGCAATTATTTTCAAATTGATTCAAGATATTCTTTTACATTTGGCTACTTCCTAAGTAGGATTTCCTGAATTGGAGAGCTTAGCCCCGCTCCGAAATTATGTATGTTAATAGCTGCATTTATATCTCTATCATGCTTGGTTCCACAATTATTACATACCCAACTTCTTACGCCTAATTGACTTAGTCCACGCGGGCCACTTCTTTCGTTGCAAACCGAGCAAGTACAGCTAGACCATGCTTCATTAATGGACAGGAACACCTTACCAAGCCGTTTGGCTTTATAATCAAGCATTGTGCGAAATTGTCCCCAAGAAGCATCAATTGCAGATTTAGCAAATCCTTTGCCACGTTTTATCATGGCTTGAGAACTTACCCCACCTACAAAAATTACATCATTATTTTTTACAATCTCTGTTGTTGTTTTGTGATTAAAATCTTTTCTTATGTTACTAATCTTTTGATGAATATTAGTAACTAATTTATGTTTTTTAGCTCTTTGTGCTTTTGCCAGTTTATCTTCATAGAATCTTAAAGGTTTGGGACTAATATATATTTTACCATCTGAGCAAACTACTGTTTCCTTAAAACCCAGATCTATGCCTATTGAGTAATTAGTTGGAATAGATTTTTCATTGATACATTCACAAACTATATTTATAAACCAATCGCCTTTTGCATTTTGCGTAATATCAGCAGTTTTAATCTTTCCTTCTAGCTCCCTAGATTTCCATATTTTAAATTTTGTTTTACCAATTTTAATTAAATTGTATTTAATCGAAAAACAATATAAGTCTAACGGTATCCAAGTAAGACTTCTTTTGCGAGAACGCCATTTTAGTTTTGCTTTTTTAAATTGTTTTCTCTTATAAGCATGCTCAACGGCAGTAAGTAGAATTATCCTTGAACTTAGTTTTAATTCTTTAGACTTGCCTTTAAAGTATTTTTGTATATCAATCTTAGAAATCCATTTTTTATTTTCTCGCCATTCCCGATTTGAAATTTCATTGCAGCAATTCCAGACGTAATTAACTACGCTAGACATTCTGATTAGTTCTTTTATATATGATCTATCTTTGATTCTGTATTGAAATGTTTTATACATGTTAGAGTATGTTTTTATAGCAAAAAATTAAGGCGGATATTTACACCGCCCGAATTTATTTGTTAATTCTTGTTGCAAATATTAAAAAAAAAGGAGAGAATTTTACTCTTATCATCAAAACCAAGTTTGTTATTAGTTTCCAGCCGATAAAAACAAGGCTTTTCAAAAAAGGAATACAAAGATTAATGCTCTTTCAAAGAATAGTCAACACGTAAATCAACAAAATCTAAAAAATCATTCCCAAAACCCCCTAAAAAACCTAAAACAAAGAGTAATTAACGCTCTTAATGTCTTAGTTAATATGTGCGGAAAATATCCTTCTGTTTACCCTTCTCAAACATGGATAGGCTCTCAAACCAATAACTGCCGCCAAACAATTAATGAAAGCATTAAGATCTTAAAAGATGAAGGACTTGTAAAAGCAACCTATCGCCATAAACAAACTTGTATCTACCAACTTGATCCTATTTTTGGCTCTCCTAAGTTCCGCCTGGAGTTTTCCCACATCCTACCCGCCCTTAAAAAATTCTCTATTATTCTATATTTTTCCTACATGGCGACACTAAATTATAGACAGAATATTAATATAAGTAGTCTTATTACTTTAGAGAGTAAAAACTACACCGTACCGGCTCCAAAATTTCTAAATACAACCCAAAAAGGGGAAAATCTAACGTTTAATAACAAATCGATCTCAACTTTGCCCACCTGTATTGCGTCCGTACTACATCGAAGCGATGACGACGCATTCTTTCGTCAACCTACGTATACACCTCCAACCTTTCAGGGATATAAACCCATGTATACAACATCCGAACAAAAAATGTATGATATTAAAAAAATGACCGTGGCCCCCGAAGATTCTTTAATATATAAACAAGCCGCAGCCCAACAACGTGCAATAGATTGCGCCCCACCAGTCAAAAAGGAACCGGTGATTTTATCAACCCCCAAACAGCTAGCCTTCGCCGCCATGCTTCAAGGATTAAAGTGATCTCGCCGAACTACGTAATCTCGGGCGACCCCATACCACAACCAAGAGCCCGCATCCTACGCAATGGCTTCGCCTACGACCCAAGAGCTAAAGATAAACAAAAAATAAAATCCCAACTCTTAACCCAACGCAATGAACACAACCAACACATGCTAACGTGCCCAGTATTTCTCGATATAACGTTTTTTATGCCTATCCCGACTTCTCTATCTAAAAAAAAGAAAACGTTGCTTATAGGTCAACCCTGCACCAAAAGAAACGGAGATCTCGATAACCTAGTCAAGACTTATCTCGATTGTTGTAAAAATATTATTTTACTAGATGATTCACAAGTTTTCGGTTTATACTGCTGTAAAATATATGCACCCAAAGAATCAGTAAGAACGGAATTCTTCTTCAGCTACGGAGAATCAGAAAATGAAAAAGAAGTCAATACCTAAAAATACTAAGCATAACACAAAAAAAAGAAACGTATTCTCCCCCTGGACTCAATTTTATATCGATATTTATGCTGGAAACAAGATCCCCGTAAACGCTCATTATTTAGATCAACTAGCCCTTGAACTTGCTAATTGGGCGTGGAAAAATCGTAACAATTATGAATGTGTTGCAGAAAATGCCATCACTCTACAGGATTTTTACTACTCCAAGGGCATAGGGCGCCAAAGCTTTTACAACTTTGTTGCACGTAATCCCAATCTAAAAGAAGCTAGAGACAACGCTCTCGAAATTATAGGCGCTCACCGTGAACGCGGAGGGTTATGGCGAAAAATAGATCCCGCTCTTGTAAGCAAAACAATGTCAAAATACGACGCTTCTGAAAGAAAACTTGAAAAATGGCGCACAAAACTTAAGACTAAGGTTCTTAATGCGCAAGCCAATCTCAATAACAGCAACAATAAAGAATATATTGTTACTCCTGAACCCAAAAAGCCCGTAGATGAATCCAAAAAATGAAATAATTCTTGATAAGTTCCAAGCACGCAGTTATCAGTACGACTTCGTTAAGGCTTTTTATGATAATATTTATCGTAAATATATCATTTGTTGGCCCCGAAAAGCAGGGAAAGATATTTGCTCTTTCAATATGATGGTTATGGCCGCTATACGTAAACCAGGGGTATATTTTCTTATATATCCAACATATTCTCAAGGTAAAAAAATCATATGGGATACGATAACTAATGATGGGATGCGCTTTATAGACTTTATCCCTTCGCAACTTATCGCATCCACCCATGTCCAAGAGCTTAAAATAGTATTAACTAATGGTAGCATTCTGCAGATATTAGGCTCTGATAATGTAGACCGTCTTGTTGGTACTAACCCCCAAGGAATATTATATTCGGAGGCGGCCTTGCAAGCGCCCGATGCATATAATCTTATGCGTCCTTCTCTTGCTGCTAATAATGGATTTGTAATCTTTGAGAGTACGCCGCGTGGTAAGAACTGGTTTTATGGGCTTTATAAGATAGCAAAAGACAACCCCAAAGAATGGTTTTGTTCTAAGCTTACTCTTGATGATACTAAGCATATTCCTAAGTCTGAGATAGAAAAGGATCTTCGTGATGGATTAATGTCAGAAGACCTCATTCAACAGGAATATTTCACTTCTTTTGATATGGGTGTTGAGGGTAGCTATTATTCCAAGTTTCTTGATAAGATGCGAACTGAAGGTCGCCTTGGTAGCGTTCCGTATGAAGCCGATTATAAAGTTCATGTAAGTTTTGATTTAGGAGTACATGACGCAACTTCGCTTATATGGTTTCAGGTTGTTGGAACATCGGTGCGGGTTATAGATTGCTATGAAAATACGGATGTAGGTTTAGCGCATTATGCCAAAGTAATAAAAGATAAACCTTATCTTTATGGCGCTTTTATTGCACCCCACGACATCAGGGTACGCGAGCTCGGTTCAGGAATGTCAAGATACGAAACAGCTGCAAATCTTGGATTACACTTTAAGATAGCTCCCAACTTATCACTTGAAGATGGAATTGAAGCGTGCAAGGCAGCGCTTTCGTCCAAGGTCTGGATAGATAGCAAATGCGTCAAGCTTATTAATTCTTTGGAAAACTATAGAAGAGAGTATGACTCAAAGACGCAAGCATATAGAAACTATCCTTTGCGAAACTTTGCTACACATTTTTCTGACAGTTTTCGTTATCTTTGCATATCGCTTTCCAAGACTGCTGACGGGCTTACGCCCGAACAACTAGAGAAAAATTATCAAGAAGCGGTTTATGGTGAATCTTATAGGCTACCCAAAGCGTTTAGAGAAAACGAATGGTAATTAATAGATAGGGAATACATGATTAGCGAATTTAGTAAACAATTACAGACATTGAACAAAGAGTTCGGCTTTACTGAAGAACAGTTAATAATACTTGAGCGGTATACGGACGAATGTCTTGAGAGAGCAAGAGCTTGGGTGATAAGTATTTTAGAAGATTTAAATCCTAAAAACGTCTTTAATCGTTTTGAATTACTTTGTATGTGTGATCCCGATAACTTGAGAAAAGATTATATACATCCTGATATTTATTGGAGTCTTGAGGTTTGGTATAAACCTTTTAATGACGATGATGCTCAAGATGTATATAGCTTTAGAAATATTGATCATCTTAATGTTTTTTTGGATTATATCAGATCGGAGCAGGATATTGTGCAATTGGATTGCGGAACTATCATATTTATTCAAGCCATCGCCAAGATACGTTTTCAGGTTACTCAGCGAAAAAGGGATAATCTAGGCTCGCAATTTTTTGTACGGGTTGAGGAAAGTGCTATATGAATAACAAGCTGACAAAGAAGCATATTTATAATCTTTTAAGGCATTTAATTTTTAAAAACGTTGCCATACTTAGTAGTCTTGAGGCGTCTAAGAATCAACTGAGAATGAATAAGTTGCCTTTGTGGATACATGGCCCTGTCGAGGAAATGTTCGTTGAGCTAATACAAGATTTGCATGATTCTTTGGTTCCGGTTTTGGATATAGCGACAAAAGAGTATGAAGGCAGGGTTGACAGGATGGCCATAGTTAATGATTCCAAGGAAAGGTTGCAGTCTCGCAAGGATTCTCAAGAGGGGTATGAAGAGTGTCATTGTGTGGGGTGTGAAGATAACGGATCGGAGAAATTATGAAAAGATTCGGTGATAGTTATACCTATCTTTACAGGTGTGTTTTTTGTGATAAAGAGGTAGAGAGTTATAAGAAACATAATCCTGAAGATACCGGTAACCCTCCAAGGTGTCCTATTTGCACGGTCAAACGAACAATATCCAATACTAAAAGTGTTGTTTACAGAAGAGTTAAAAACACTCCCGCTAAGGACGACAAATATGCGTACTGAAAATTAAGCTTATTTACTTTGTTTTCTTGATATTTATTCTGTTTGTAGTATAATTACTCCATCTAAATCATCTTATTTTTAATCTTTCTTATCAAGAGATTTCTAATGGAAAACATCTCGAGTTTGGAGCTAGGGGTAATGAGTATGATATCTGAGATTAGCCTTAATTTTGCTATAGAAATGGCTAGAAAGCTTCATAGCGGTGGGACACCGATGGGGTTGGCTATTTATAAGTCATCAAAGTATTACAACGTTGACAAACATCAGGTAGCGCTTCAGGTTGGTAAGATGGGTGGCGCTTTAAGTAAGAATAAGGCTAAACCTATGCCTGAAGCGAAAAAACAGACTGAACAATCTTATTGGTGGGATAATTTATGACTTACTTAGATCTTACAATATTGGGTTTAACGATAGTAAACATGCTTGTTCTTTTTGTTTGTTTATATTTTGTGTATAATAATAAATGACTTTTGACAGCCCCCGCTTTTGGATTTTATTCACGGGGGCTTTTAATCTGCCCATGTAAATACCCCGTAAGTTGTTGCAATCTCTTGCGGGGTTCTTAATTTGCTTTTTTGAGCAACACCCCGTAAGTTTTTTCGTAGGACTTCTTGCGGGGTATTTTTTTGTGTTATAATACAAGTATCGAATTCTTAGAC
>Ga0307376_10003992_pt1 | contig 13648 bp, 8 predicted proteins | sample TR2MG_FD_202536 | JGI IMG/M metagenome (GOLD analysis project Ga0307376, IMG submission 202536) | Soil microbial communities from Risofladan, Vaasa, Finland - TR-2 | ecosystem: Environmental > Terrestrial > Soil > Coastal area > Acid sulfate soil | place: Finland: Risofladan, Vaasa | collected...
TAATTGAAAAAGATAAAGCCTATTATCAAAGTATATTTAAGGTAAAAATTGAAGATATTTGTAAGAAATTTGATATGTGGATGCCATAATGTCATAGGCAATTGTCATTTTTTTTACGAATAATATAAACAGCATGAAATTCATTCCATTAGGTTATAGACCCAATGTTTCATCAACTCAGTATGGATCGTCTAATATATCTATGCAAGTTGACACTCGCGGACTGCCTCATCTTAGTTGGCTAGAGAAAAAAAATGGGCATAATGAAATCCATTATAGTTTTTGGGATGGACAACAATGGACATATCATCAACATCCTGTTATTGGATGGACAGAAGAAGAATTAGTTAGTTCTGGTAATTCTTTAGTGCTTGGAAATTATGAATGTCCATTTATTGTTTTTAGTAGAAGCTTACCTAATGGAAGAAGTGCAATATCTATTGCCTCAAAAGAAGAAAATGGGTGGTTATTGGATGAGTTAGAGGTAGATTATGATGTAAAAACTGTTGGTCTTTTTAAATATGATTATAGCGTACTATTTTCATCTTCAAGTAGTAGTTCGTTAATGTATACATCTATTAGTTCCGATAGTTCTAATAGTTCAGAATCTAGTTCTAGTAGTTCTAATTCCAGTAATTCTAGCAGTAGTTCTATTGATTCTTCTAGTAGTAGTTCATTAATATATACGTCTATTAGTTCCGATAGTTCAGAATCTAGTTCTAGTTCTTCAAAAAGTTCTAGTTCTAGCAGTTCTAATTCTAGTAATTCTAGTAGTAGTTCTATTGATTCTTCTAGTAGTAGTTCAACCGATGATGCCAGAATATTTGTTGTCACTTATGATTCGGAAAATATATTTAGAATTTATAGTATTAGGAATTCAGGATGGTATCTTATAGGCGAAAAATCAATGTCCATTTCTGACATATCTACTCTAAAATATGTTGTTTGTGGTAAATATTTGGGAATAACTTGGAATACAACAGATACAATTTACTATAACTTTTTTGATATAAATCAAACTATTTGGAAGTATAGTTCTGCTCAAAGCGTATTGATTGAAGGTTTGTCTTCAGTTGGTGTTGAGGGATTTAATTCCGAAGACGATGGAAAATTAGTTTTTGCTATAATAATTGAAAAAGTAGATGAAACCCAAATATATAATATGGTTGTTGATACAAACGGTGTTACTAGTTATCTAGGAGATGATTATATAATTGAATCTGAGCCTGTTCTGGTTACTGGTAACAATGATTATGTTTCTTCTGGATATTCAGATATATCAATTTGCAGAGATCCAATTACTAATATATTTTCTATTGTTGCTTTTGGTGGTAGATTGGTAAAATATATTTTAAATGGGTCATGGACAAAGGTATATGGATCAATAGAGGGAATAAGCAGCGGTATATCTCCAGACATATTAAATATAAAGTCATATAATGGAACTATTAGCCTGTCGTTTAGTAATAATAGCGGCGATGTTTATTATTTTTACGAGAACAGCAATCTAGATACATTTGATACAGTTTATCCATATATAACTGTTTTTAACGAACAAAGATTATATATTACAAAATATAAGGATGGAAAACTAACAGATGGAGTTAAAGTTCCTTGTACTTGGTGGGATAGGGTTGGAGATATTCTAAGAGAGAGTATAACAAGGGTTAATGTTATTGTCAATGATGGAGAAGATCCTTTGTGTTATAGCAGTTCTTCTTCTAGTACTAGCTTAAGTTCTCCTTCTTCTTATTCTAGTTTAAGTAGTTTAAGTAGTTTAAGTGAAATTACAAGTTTATCCACTGACGGTGATTCGTTGGTTTCTTCATCTAGTTTAACCAGTGATTTTATGCCTCTTTGTTCTGTTAACTTAGATTCTGTTGGGGGCGATGAAGGATACTTTAATGTGTGGGATGTCTCGTCACAAACAATAGGTTCTGGATTTTCACTTATTATAGATAACTTTACCACTTATAATAAGAAAGACAGGTTATTAATTTATGTTGATGGAGTTACTGTTTATGATAGTGGATGTATTGCAACTAATGATACAGGAATTATTAGTGGTGTTAGTGTTACGATTCCAATTGGAACCTCAGAAGTAGGAATAAGAATTGTTCCTAATTGCGAAGGAACAACTGAAACGGAATGGTTATTGCAACTTCATTGCGAATAAAAATATGAGTATAAATATACAGACAATTAATCTTGTTTCAAAATCGGTAATATCTGACAGAGATGTTGATCTTGATGGTAATCACGTTCAATCTGTTAACATTTATCAAACAGACGGTAGTTTTGTTACAACAGAACCATTTAATAATAAATTAATATGGTATCCACAAGGACCAAATAATGTTGCAAATACATCTTTAGGGGAATGGAAAACATTTACTACATTTGTGGGATATGGAAATTTAAATATGCCATTGGATGCTCGTTTTGATTATGCAAGGCGTATTCTTTGGATAGCGGATTCAGGAAATAAAAGAGTACTGAAAGTGGAAATAAATTCTAATACAGTAACGGATTCTGCCGAAAACGGATATTTCTCTAATTCTATTGCTATTAATATAAATAATGGGATGTGTTATGTTAAATCAATTAAAGATTCCCAGACAGGAATAATTCAACAGTATAACCAAAGTGTTGATTTGCAAAACTCATTTGAGTTTGCATGTTTATATCCCTACAATGGAGATAATATAACTAATACTTATGGGTTTATATATAATCTTCCTTTGCCATCTTCAATGTGTTTTGATCATTCTAGAAATAGATTATGGTGGGTTGGAGAAGACACAATTTATATGATGGACACACTTAATAAAAATATAGTTCCATATATAATACTAAGTGATGGTTTTTATGAATTAAAGAGTATAGATATTGATTTTAAAAGTGGTAATGCATTTGTTATTGCTAAAAGGATTGGATATAATGGTTCTTATATATTGCAAATGTTTAGAGATAATAATTTCATTGTGTCAACGGCATATATGGAAAAAATAGAACCAAGTTCACCACCATATGGAGTATAAGTATGTCTTCTTGGACAAATAAAGATATATATGTTGCTTATAGTTTTGGTAGTTCCACGGTAAATGGATACTATTATCCATCTGCAACTGAAGATTATTGGGAAAACACCAGCAATAATGTAAGTCTTTTATATGGTGGCGCGCAATGGTGGTTACGAGAGACCGGAACTAGTACATATTATTATGCAGCGGAAGATGATGGTTCTGAAATATGCAATAATTTGATTTTTGCATCTAGTTCAGTATATGGTGTTTGTTCTGGTGAATTTCCTATAGGTGGTATAATATATGGAGGAACTATAATACAAAGTTCTTCTAGTTCCAGTTCAGAAGGGCCTACTAGCTCTTCTAGTTCCAGTTCAGACTTTGGTGCTTGGGCATTGTGTTCTATAGCCTCGGGTGGAACCTCGCAAAGAATCTTCTCTAAGATTAACATGCTAAATGGTGAAAGGAGAGACATTGGAAAAACAGAAAGATGGTTTAGGGGTTTTGCTCAGCAAGATAATAGTATTCTTTATGGATTTACTAATACTTTTCCGATTCACGATTGGGGTACTATCGACCATACAATGTATCAAATTAATCCAGATCTTTCTATTACAAAAATAAAAGATGATATGGAAAGTCTGGCTTGTGTAATTTCTGATTTATCATATGAAGCTATTCCTGGTTTATATTTAATATCTATAGCTCCTTTTCTCGCTTCTTTTGATTTGAATAAATATGAAATCGGGACATGGAATTTAATAAGTTCTTATAATTTATCGGTGGCACGTCCCGATTTAATAAATTTCACGGCTTTAGTTATACATAATGGCTATATGTATATGTGTGCATGGTATCAATTAGGTGATGGTACATGGGCCAATAAATTAGTTCGTATAGATTCTTTTTCTCCTTTTACTACAACAGATATTTGTGATATATATCAAGGCACAATGGGTTTAGTTTCCATTAATAATACAATTTATGGTACGACCTATGGAGGAACGATATTTTCAATAGATTTAATATTACAAACTTATACGATAACAGCGTTTTCATCAAAATTAATTGGAGGGTTGACAAATTTAGTTGAAGGCTTTATCTCTGAATCATCTAGTAGTTCTAGTGGTGCTGAAGAATCTTTATCATCTTTATCTGAAGAATCAGAAATTCCAGCAGAAACACTAGAATTATTTCAGGTTTTAATAAATCAAGGACATCATGATCTTATCCCATTTAGTTATACTATAGAACGTGGGCAGGAAAATAATTCTACTTTTGATTTTAATTATATGCAATTCTCTAATACTATTTCATATAGTTCTATATTGAATTTTAATACCATTTCTGCTTCAACTACATCTGTTTTTATTCCAGAAACAGAAGATGCGAAATATAAACACGAGCCAATATTTTATGTTGATATTATGGTAGAAGGGCAAGGAGTTAATGAATATTCATTACGTGCCCAACAAAATTTATATGCAAAAGAAAATCCAACAACTGTATTTAACATCCCTAAATTCTCATGGGATAATTCTGTTTTTGGGGTTGAAGATGAATCAGAATCAAGCATAGATTTTAAAGAGGGTTATGTATGGCTAGGTACAAGTGACAAATCTATTGTTAAGGTTTATTATTCAACTGATTCTGCTAATGTTGTATCTACTACGACAACGCCATCAGAAGTTCACAGACTTGTTTTTGGATTAAATAATACGTTATTTGTTAGTTGCTATGATAATTTACTATCTTATACTATTGCATCTTACTATTCCGGTGAAGATGATATTCATGAAGAAGTTAATATTTCAAATGAAAATCTTGCTTTAATTTCAATAGATGATATTCAATCAAATAAGTTAATTAGTACGGAATCTTATCAGGGAAATGTAGTTTTTAGAGATAGATCTACTCTAGAAACAGATATTTCTTATGGTGACTTTGACGCTCCATTTAAAGTAATTTGGTCTAAGGCTCATAATTGTTATTTAGTGGCTGGAACAAAAACGCTATGGAAATTTACGACTACAGGAAAAACAGCAGTATATAATATAAATGGATATTCTATTGTTGATTTTGATTGTTCTGAAAAAGGAGTAGTTGGAATAATTTTCAATAATAATGGAAATTATATAATAAGATTTTTAGATAAAAACCTATATTCTATTCTTTACAATGAAAATGTATCCGATATGGAAGTTAGATATTGTAGATATTGTACACAAGGTAAATTCTATATTCTTAAAGAATTATTTAGTGGTAACGCTTATTCTACTGTAAACTATTTGTTTAATAGTGTAGATAAGACAATGGCTATAACAGAATCTATAAATAGTGTTGTTACTACTACAACTACAACAACTCCTGTAATACCATTGGTTAATGTAGAAATTATATACCCAATAGAAGGAGTTGTATGGGAAAAGGGCAATACGTATGACATTAAATGGCTATCAAAAGCCGCTATTAGTGATTCAGTTAAAATAGAATTATTTAAGAGTTTTAGATTGGTGGATACATTAACAGAGGAAACGCCAAATACTGGAATTTTTGTATGGGATATTAACACAACTTATGATAACGGAGATGATTATAAAGTAAAAATTACATGGTTATCAGCAGGAGATTATACACAATTTGATGTTTCCGATGCTTTCACTTTAACAGATATCGTCCAAGAAGTTACTACAACTACAACAACTCCAATTTCTGAAAGGGCTATTGGTGCAGAATATAATTCTAATACAGATCAAGTAGTAATTGCTTTTAGTAATGGATTGATAGGAGTTTATGATTTAATAGATAATTCTTTTAATGGATTGTTTGAAACAGGAGTAAGTAATACAACATGTATCGCTGTTAGTGATAGAAAAGTTAGAAAATTTAGTGGAATAAGTGCGGCAAGAGTATATGTTGGTGATGAACCAAGACTAAGTAATAAATGGGATTCTGGTATAATAACAACCGATAAAACAAGTATTTATTACGGTGGTGGGAATAATTTATTAGCAGGGAATAAATACTATGTTCATATACAAGTTTATTCAAACAAATATGGATGGAGCGAAACACAAATCGAAGAATTTATAATGCCTAAATAAGGAGAGTTAAAATGATAATTATAGAAAATAATTTGCATATAAGGAGGACTATCTATGTCAGCTAGTATTACAATTCGTGAATATCACCCGGAGTCTGGAGCTTTAATAAGCAATATATCGACTCTAAAATTTGGAAAGGTGGCATCTGGGACTCACAGTAGAGTTAAAGTAATTGATATTGCATTTGCGGATGCAACTTCAATAGGAAATCTAAAGTTGGGTATTATAGCCAATGGAAATATTGTTGTTAACGCAGATCCTTCTGCGCAATATAGCGATGGATCAACATCTAATGGTCATTTTGGAATAGAAAGTTCATTGCAGTTTGATGCATCTAAAGCGGCTTCTCCACTAACAAGACATTTTCCTGGATTAAATGGAACAGTAACATCTACAGATAACAATAATGTTTCTGTAGAAATGAGATCTTCTACTGTATCTTATTATATTTATTTAGATATAGAAGTTAGTTCAACTAGTGCAACAACAGCAGGAAACGGTTCATATAAAATATTTTTTGATTATGCTTAATAGGAATTAATATGCCAGTAGAAATAGGAACAAAACAAGGTATAACATACTATTGTGATTGTAAACGTATGTCGTCTATTATCAGCCCAACACTTGACAATAAAACGAATATGCGATATACTGGTTTTTTTAAAGAAATGTGGAATGAATATGAGATAGATTTTGATGTTTTTGGATATGGACTTAAAAAAACAAGAGAAAATAAGGCACTTATTCTATGTGACGATGCATCCAAGTGCTTCAATACTACTAAAGGTTATGTTGGAATAGTTTTATCCTTACCATATGATATAAACAATGGAGTTTATCAAAAATTATTAACTGGATCTTTTTATTTAGATGAATATTTATTGTGGGGAGTTAATGTCGGTACATTGGAACCAAGTTATCCTAGTATTTATGTCAAATTAACAAAACAGGGAATTGAATTTACAATATGGACGGAATATGGTAAACATACATTAATTGATAATAGTTCAAATATACATGCTAATGATAGCGCATTTTATGAATTCATATGGGATTCAACTCCTATGGACGATTTTATGATGAGTGATTTTGATGCCAGTATGTCAATAAGAGTAAATGGAGAAGATGTTGTTCTTGCTAACTATCCAATTGCCGCAATGGATTTGTCTTTGTTGAATTTTTGCGCATTAGATACCCCTTTAAATTCATACAATATAGAATGCATTATAAGAAAACTTATTTTGGGCAATGAAATTCCAACTTATATTCAGGACGATTGGTATAGTTCATCAAGTAGTATTGATTCTTCTAGTTCATCTAGTTCTAGTTCAACAAGTAGCTCTAGTTTATCTAGTTATCTATTTCCACTTTGCTCTCTCCATTTAAATTCTTCTGGAGGTGACGAAGGTTTTTATAATATTTTTGATGTTTCCGAAGACACAATAGAAGATGGGTTTTATACTGTTATAGATAATTTTACCACTTATAATAAAAAAGACAGGTTGTTAATTTATGCCGATGGAGTTACTGTTTATGATAGTGGATGTATTGCAACTAATGATACAGGAATTATTAGTGGAGAAGAAGTTTGGATTCCAATTGGAACTTCAGAAGTAGGAATAAGGGTATTTCCTAATTGCGAAGGAACAAGTGGTACAGCGTGGGTATTAAAATTACATTGTAAAGGCACATAAATAGATTTTGAGTAACATTATGAGTTCAATAGTTGAAAATTATATTCCGGAAGAAGGCATTATAGTCTATTCAGATAATGCAATTCAACGAATTACATCTATTTATAACGGTGGATTTAATTATAGATCTAGAATAATGTCCGACATTCTTCCAACAGGTAAAAATAGTTTTGATTCTTGCTGGGAAACGGGGAATATTTATTTTATATCAAACGGAGATGTTCATAAAGTTAAATATAATGGAGATAGTATCGTCTCGCTTCCATTAGCAAATGCCGTTAGCCTTTCTGTATCACAAGCCATTTTGCCTATGTCTGAAGAGCCAATTGCATTTAGAGAAGATAATGGATGTTGGATTGTAAAAAATACAAATAAAGAACTTGTAAAAACTGATAAGGATTTAAATGTTTTATCAACACTAAAGTATTTATCAGACCCAAAACTCGTTATATCTTCTGATTTTGATGGTGGATGTTATTTATTTGATGATGGAGCCCAATGGGTAGCAAAAATAAACTCTTATGGAGTAATAACATCTTATATCTTATATAGTGGCATCTCTTCTTCTTTAACTAGTGCCTCTGTAATTTCTAGAGCTAAAGTCGATCATACTGGTAATCTGTGGATATTAATTAATAAAACAATATATAAAGTTACACTATTAAATGATACTTTGACTATAACTAAAGTTTTAAATCCATTGGATTCGCTAGGACTAACTATTTATAATTCAACGGTAAGTGATTTCGATATAGATAGAAATTCTACAAGTGCAAATCTATATGTTACTGGAGGATGTAAGAATAAAGTATGGATTTTGAAATATAATTTAAATGGAGTAATTATAGCAAGCGAAACAGATATTGAAATAGACCATCCAGTAGCGATACAAGTAACTCAATATTATGGGTCTACTGGCATTTATATTATTACCGAATCCGATCTTCAATATTTACCAGTTGAATGTTATTCTAGTAGTTCTAGCGAAGGATATTCTTCTTCCAGTAGTTCTAGTAGTATAACTAGTTCTAGTAGTTCTAGCAGTTTAACTTCTTCATCTTCTTCCTCTTCTTTTGAAGAAATATGTTGTGACAGATGGGCAATTAATTTTCATGATCCTTCCTTGGATTATATATTTCCAAATTGGGATATTTATGGATTGACAGGTAATCTTACAGGGAGTTGTAGATTGTGGGCAGAAGTTCTTTCTATTAGTATAAATGTTCAACAAATTAATATATATAAAAGTCCGATTAAATCTTCTGCAAATTTAATAGCCTATGGGTCTACGTCTAGTTATGTTTCTGGAAATATAACATTATACGAATTAAATGGAAGTGGAGTAAGTGGAACAGTTGAATGGTATGAAATCGGAAGTGGTCCAATTTATCATCCATATATTGTTAATTATCTAAATTCTCTATATGAATTAAATTGTATTGAAAGTTCTAGTAGTTCTAGTTCTTAAAATTTGTAATAAAATGGTAAAAATATGACAACTGCAATAGTTAAGTTTAATAAATCAAATTTGTCGAAAGTGTCTTCAAAAGATCTTTTTTTGGAAAACTCTTGGGGCTTAACTATTACTCAATTTTATGATGCTATTCTTCCATATTCTCATTCATTTCCTTTTGAAATTTCTGTTGCCAAAGAACACGCTCCATATATCAAAGAGGATATGGTTGTTGTGATTAGAGAAAAAGTAGATCTTACAGCAGTTGGTCCTAACGATGTTACTATAAAAAATATAGGTAAAGATGATGGGGGAGAGAATTATATAGATGTAAAACCTTACCGTCCAAAAGATTTGCCGCCTGGGTTTGAGGAGGTATTGCAAATATGAGTAATAGTGCAAGCCATTTAATTCCATTTATATTTGATGCTTATAAGAATACTTATGCATCTTCGTTTGAGTTTTATGGAGATTATGCTTTTGCAGGGTTATGTAATAGCGGTATGGTTATCAGAAGTAGCAATAGATATTCTTGGGAGAAATTTTATCAAACTGGCGATACAACAGTATCCGCTATGAAAGTTCATAATGGATATTTATATATTGGAACTTTCCCGGAAGGCAATGTTTATAGAATTGATTTATCCGATTATTCTTCTGAAATTCTAGGTAATATCGGTTATGAAATAGTAGACTTTTCTGAACTTAATGGTGAATTATACGTTGCTATAAACAATCCAGTTTCAATCCTTAAATTAAACGAAATTACGGATAATTTTGATTTTGTTTATTCTCCATATGCCAAGGTTAATGAAATAAAAGTAATTAATGAATTTTTATATGCTGTGATTGAATCTGGTAATATTTTATATTTTGATGGCGTTTCTTGGAAAAAGATAGTTATGAATGATTTATATACTAATGTTTTAAGTTATAGAAATATTAGTAAAGAGATATATTCGCATTCTAATGTATCTATGATTAATAGGTCAAGTGTTATTAACACTGATGGGATGACAAATGAAGATATTTTGGGGATTTTCCCAGTTAATAGATCAACTGGGGTTAATAGAATTTGTGGAGACGGGTCATCTATTATTATAGGTTCTTCTAATTTCACAAGAGTTTATAGACTTTTAGATGATAATATAAAAATTATGTTTAATACGGAAGGCACTTCAATTGATAATATGTTGAATATAGATATTGGGGTAAATCTAGTGTCAAGCAAAAACAAGATCTATTTGGTACATTCTGGTCAAATTAATTCTGATGAATCTGATATTGAAACTTTACCTACACCAACAGAAGATGAATCTGATATTGAAATAGAAAATGTAAATGAAGGGAAAGTTGTTGTTTTAACTTATCCTAATGGTGGAGAAATAATACAACTTGGAGATGTTGTTAATATTCAATGGTCATCAACACGCGGAATTAATGACGCAGTTAAAATAGAACTAGTAAACGATAACGATATTATTACTATAAACAATCAGATATCTAATAGTGGACAGTACTTTTGGGAAGTTCCATTATCAATAGAAGAATCCCCAAATTATAAAATTCGTATCACTTGGTTAGCAGCAGGATCGACAGATGAAAATAACAAAGATGAAAGCGATAATGTTTTTTCCATTGTTATGACTATCCCTACAACAACCACAACAACTACATTGCCACAGGATTCTCAGAAACCAGATACAACATCAAATCGTGGTATTCCAGTATTAGAACTTCCATCATATGAAAATATAATAAAAATGGTTAACGACCCATTAGATAACAGCATTTTAATATCAACATCAGAAGGAAGAATACTGCGTTGTAGCGAATTAGTAATTAATGGATTTTTAACTGGTGATAGGATGGTATATGCTGATATTTATGACGGATGTGGATATCACAGTTCTGCTCAAACAGCATTTAACTATTCACTATACAAAAAACTTGCTGAATTAGATGAAGATAAAGTAATTCAGAAATGGAAATACTGTAGTGATATTACTGCTATTAAAACAGAAAAAATCACAGCAATATTTAAAGGTCCAGTCATAAATATACATAATGATTTTGGATTTTGGAAAGAATTGATATGGGATGAAATAAAACCAAATGGATCAGAAGTTACTATTTTTCTTAGGTCTGCAACAACAGAAGATGGATTATTGGAACAACCATGGATTTATTCTACTAGTTCAATTATAGGAGAATCAGGAACTATAACACGAAGTCTTAATAATGTTGGTCTCAAAGGGAATTATTTACAAATAAAAATAGAAATGCAAGTAGATGTTAAAGACATAACACCATCTGTTACAAATGTGACTTTGAAATATTCTACAAAAAATTCTTCATATTTCTTTACGAATAAATTTACTATTGATCTTGAGGATTCTGCTAAAAAAGGATTATTGACGGCAAGTATAAGTCAACCAGCAAACACAGAAATACAATTTGGAATTTCTTCAGAAAATACAGTAGATTGGAATAAATATCAGATAATTACACCTGATAAATTTTTTGATATGGACAATAAAGAATTTAGAGTTGGAATTAAATTCACTTCTTATGATGAAAGCTTGCCAGTTGTTAATGAGTTTGCTATACTTGCAGGTGGAGAAGTTCTAAAAGGATTAAATCTTTAAATGAGTACATATGCTGCCATAATCGTAAGACAATATGCGGAAGGAAGAATCTGTATTACTTCTGATAGAATTGGTGGATATTTATCCAATGATGGTGGATCTATATCCCTTTGGCGAAATTTAATGGAATGGACTGGTCAAAGGTTTTCATCAGAAACAATACGGATTGGCATTATAAATAGTAGTAATATTCCGTATAAAGCAAATATGGAAATGTTAATCCCGATTTCTTTCCAAGAAATAAACCCTAATACTATAACATATGGAGATATTTCTGCATTTGATATTCTATATTTTATTGGCTTACCATCAGAAAGTAGTATCAGTTTAGAGACTGCAATAAGTAATTATGTCAAAAATGGTGGAGGCGTATATATTGAGGTTCCAGATATTGTAGGTGAAATAGAAATTCTTAAATCTATTGAATCTGTTAGTTGCGATTCTATAAATAGACCTCTTTTTAGTAATGCGTATTGGACAGAAAATGGAAAACTTCATTATTCCTATATAGAACCAGTTAATGTTGGTTTTCTAACAACTCTAGATGTTTCTTCTTTTTCTTCTTCATGGATTCCATTAATGACAAATGAAATTTCAACTCTTCAAGAAGTAAACCCAGAAGTTACTATTATAACAACTGATAAAACTGCTTCCGAATTTGGAATTGGATATACTATAGCAATGAAAGATGGTATAGTGGAAATAGAACCAGATATGTCTACTTCAAGTAGTTCTAGTTTGGATAGTTCTTCTTCTTCTAGTTCAAATGAACTTGTACTTTGGGATTTTTGTGACAATATTGTTGCCTATTGGAAAATGGATGAAAATAATAATTCTCCTATTGTTTGGGATGAAAGTCACAATTTTCAGAATATGGGGGTATTAAAAAATAATAACTCCGATATTGCTACATCAAGTCGTCATGTTGAAGGAATAATTAACGGGTCTTTATCGTTTAATGGTTCTAGTATTAATATTAAAACAAATCCGAATACTGTACTTAATTTTAATGGTGCTCCTAATGATTTACCGCTTACGGTAAGTTTTTGGGTATATCCAAAGTCTTATTTTGGATATATAATGTCAAAAAACGGAGTTTGGGAAATATATCTAAGTTTCGCTTCTATTTATATGACGTTTTTTTCTCCGTCAGGATATAGAACGTATAATATATCTGGATTGACGATACCTTTATATGAATGGACAAATGTGACATTTTCTTACAATGGTTTATTTAGTGGCATGTCTATATATCGCAACGGAGTCCTGATAAATCAAATAAGCGATCAATCAGGATATACGACAATGAATAATCTTAATAGTGAATTTTATTTTGCCTATAAATCACCATCTGGTGCTTATTTTGATGGATATATAGATAATGTTTTTGTTTTAAACAAAAGTATTAATGCCATTGAAGCAGAAGTTTTATGGAATAATGGGAAAGGAACGGAAAATTGTTCGGGAATATATACATACAGTTCTAGTAGTTCTAGTAGTTCAGGGGAGGACATAGTGGAGTTCCGAGTCACGTATCTCACTGGCGTGACACCAGCGAACCTTGTGCTCCATGCCTCCTACACAGGCCCTGCTACAGCCGCCGCCGCACTGTATGATGCAGGTGACGGAGTTTGGACGGCGTACACCAGCAAGACCATCCCAATCGTCGGCTCCTACGTGGCGTTCAAGGGCGACTGGCGAACGGCGGGAGGGGTTTACTCCT
>Ga0307376_10003994_pt1 | contig 13647 bp, 10 predicted proteins | sample TR2MG_FD_202536 | JGI IMG/M metagenome (GOLD analysis project Ga0307376, IMG submission 202536) | Soil microbial communities from Risofladan, Vaasa, Finland - TR-2 | ecosystem: Environmental > Terrestrial > Soil > Coastal area > Acid sulfate soil | place: Finland: Risofladan, Vaasa | collected...
AGTAATCTTTGCCATGGTTTAACGGTGAGGACCGCTTTTCAAAGCAGTCCTCCATCGAAAAGAACATCTCAAGAGGTTCTTTTGCAACACCCTCCTAGGTAGCCGCCCCTACGGGGGCGTGGATTGAAACTGTCACCGGGGTGTCGGCCGCCACCATGTCATTGATGTAGCCGCCCCTACGGGGGCGTGGATTGAAACTTGGATACCCACTTCTCAACATAGACTTTCTTCGTAGCCGCCCCTACGGGGGCGTGGATTGAAACATCAGGATATACATGAGCATGTCGGCTGAGATTTCGTAGCCGCCCCTACGGGGGCGTGGATTGAAACACCGGTTACCGGATCAGCGGCCACTGTAGCCTCCTGTAGCCGCCCCTACGGGGGCGTGGATTGAAACCACAATGCAGTTTGCTTTGCCGCCATTTGTATTCAGTAGCCGCCCCTACGGGGGCGTGGATTGAAACAATGTTTGCAAGCAATATGCCGAAGGGAAGATTCGTAGCCGCCCCTACGGGGGCGTGGATTGAAACAACTATTACCGAAAAGAAACGGGAAAGGGCGTTCATGTAGCCGCCCCTACGGGGGCGTGGATTGAAACACTGTGGGGCCGTCTATCCAGACTACCCGAACGGGTAGCCGCCCCTACGGGGGCGTGGATTGAAACCTTATTATATGTCACTTTAAGAAAACCCCCTTCTGTAGCCGCCCCTACGGGGGCGTGGATTGAAACTTACTGGATAATCCGCAGTGCAACCCCCACCCGAGTAGCCGCCCCTACGGGGGCGTGGATTGAAACAAGTAGGTCTTGTCTCTTTAGCCCTGTTGGGCCAGGTAGCCGCCCCTACGGGGGCGTGGATTGAAACAAGGACTGCCTGGCGGATCAGCCTGCCTGTTACGGGTAGCCGCCCCTACGGGGGCGTGGATTGAAACCCGCGGTGATGGACCCGGATGTCCTCAATGGTCTCGTAGCCGCCCCTACGGGGGCGTGGATTGAAACCTTGAATCTGATGCCGACTACCTGTTCAGTGTGGGTAGCCGCCCCTACGGGGGCGTGGATTGAAACCGTAGGTGGTGACATCTTCGCGGCGGTTGCCATCTATGTAGCCGCCCCTACGGGGGCGTGGATTGAAACCTCCGCCGACTCTTCGGGTCTCGGGAAAGTCCGGGTAGCCGCCCCTACGGGGGCGTGGATTGAAACAACCGGGCGGCCGTCATCACCAAGGCCGGCCAGCCGTAGCCGCCCCTACGGGGGCGTGGATTGAAACAAGTTCAAGGATGACAAGGGGATAAACTATGACCGTAGCCGCCCCTACGGGGGCGTGGATTGAAACAACGACGGCGGAATATACGCCGACGAGTTTGTGCGTAGCCGCCCCTACGGGGGCGTGGATTGAAACAAGGATCCGCCGGTGCTTTGTTCCGGTCCGGTGTCGTAGCCGCCCCTACGGGGGCGTGGATTGAAACTTGAACTGCTTACTCACCGCAAAAAGGAGCTTCGACGTAGCCGCCCCTACGGGGGCGTGGATTGAAACCCCGGGGACGGCGACGACTTGGTGAGGTCGAAGATGTAGCCGCCCCTACGGGGGCGTGGATTGAAACTTCAAGTCCCTTTCCAAGGGGACGCTCGGGGCCGTAGCCGCCCCTACGGGGGCGTGGATTGAAACTCCGCCTCGAGCACGTCTACGACGACGAGTACTGGCAGGGTAGCCGCCCCTACGGGGGCGTGGATTGAAACGTTGACTGCAGTGGATCTGGTCCGCGCCAAGACGGTAGCCGCCCCTACGGGGGCGTGGATTGAAACTTCGTCTTCGGATGTTCCCCGAGTGCTTCCTCGCGTAGCCGCCCCTACGGGGGCGTGGATTGAAACGTCGGATGGCCAGCACGGCTACCTTAATCCGGACGGTAGCCGCCCCTACGGGGGCGTGGATTGAAACTTCGGACCGCCGAGAAATTCGCCGGCAGCCATGTAGCCGCCCCTACGGGGGCGTGGATTGAAACTCGTTAAGTACAGCATACGCGGCGTTCAGGGCTCTGTAGCCGCCCCTACGGGGGCGTGGATTGAAACCGCCAGAACCTCACGACGTTGTCAATGCTCATCTGTAGCCGCCCCTACGGGGGCGTGGATTGAAACCGATGGCGAAGATGTGGACTGAATGGCTTAGGGTAGTAGCCGCCCCTACGGGGGCGTGGATTGAAACACGGTGGTTGCGGCTACGGCCGTGAACATCGATGGTAGCCGCCCCTACGGGGGCGTGGATTGAAACCCCTGGGACAAGCTGTTCGCGGCACTGGCGCCGGCGGTAACCGCCCCTACGGGGGCGTGGATTGAAACTTTGTGATTGCCACTTTGGCATCAAGCTTGTTGGTAACCGCCCCTACGGGGGCGTGGATTGAAACTTTGGTCCAATTGGTGGGCTACTAATGCTGGTCGGTAACCGCCCCTACGGGGGCGTGGATTGAAACTCTTTGGAGGCATTATCGGCTGGCTTTTGTTCGCGTAACCGCCCCTACGGGGGCGTGGATTGAAACGCGTTTGCACAAATTTCCATGGCATGCTTACATCGTAACCGCCCCTACGGGGGCGTGGATTGAAACTGCTGTGTCGGCTGGGCGGTGCGGGCCCTGGACAGTAACCGCCCCTACGGGGGCGTGGATTGAAACTTGACGAGATACTGCTCCTTGCTGATCTCCTTGGGTAACCGCCCCTACGGGGGCGTGGATTGAAACTAGGCGGTGGCTCTGGTACTCAAACAGCATCTAGTCGTAACCGCCCCTACGGGGGCGTGGATTGAAACTCCTTCCATCTCGTCACGAGTGAACAATCTCCCGGTAACCGCCCCTACGGGGGCGTGGATTGAAACCCGCACACACCGATCAAGGCGAATAAGATCGACAGTAACCGCCCCTACGGGGGCGTGGATTGAAACACTAAGATCAACTTTGCGACCGTGCAAGGCCCTAACGGTAACCGCCCCTACGGGGGCGTGGATTGAAACTATGACCATGAGTTCATCATGGAGCCGTGCGTCAGCGTAACCGCCCCTACGGGGGCGTGGATTGAAACTCCATCTCCTGGGCGAACCAGGCAACTTCCGGGCGGTAACCGCCCCTACGGGGGCGTGGATTGAAACATGCACCACCGAATGCAACCATCAATTTAGCGGGTAACCGCCCCTACGGGGGCGTGGATTGAAACGTCTCGCCTTTCTTATACTGATACTGAGCTTTTCGTCGCCCCCGCAGGGCGGTGGGGATTGAAACTCCCGCTGGCACTGGTATAATAAGGGCAAGGTCGCCCCCCGTGCGGGAGCGTGGATTGAAACATCTTCCCACCGGAAGCCTCCGCCGCGTCCCTGGTCGCTCCCCGTGCGGGAGCGTGGATTGAAACGACTTTGTCCCGGTCCCAGCCGATTACCCGCTCCGTCGCCCCCGCGCGGGGGTGGGGATTGAAACTTTCGCCGGCACTGGTATAATAAGGGCAAAGGTCGCCCCCCGTACGGGGGCGGGGATTGAAATAAACAAACAATGAATGACACGAGTCTCTTAACCGTTGTGCAGAAAATGTTGCCGGGACGGAAAAGGATTGCCCTGGTCGGCGCCGGCGGCAAGACCACGGCTGCCTACAGCCTGGCCTGGGACCTGGTGGAGCGGCGGGAGCCGGTGCTCTTTACCACCACCACGCACATTTATTGTCCGGCGGGGCCCGGATTGGTAGTGGGCGTGGGAGAGCCGAAAAACCCCGGTGTTTTTGGGGCCGTCCTGGCGGGCCGGCGGGAATCCCGGTTGCCGGTTTTGGGGCGGGAACTGCAGGGGAAAAAACTGGGGGGGTATTCGCCGGTTGAACTGGCCCGGATAGCGGACCTCTGGCCGGACCACTGGCTCATTATCGAAGCCGACGGATCGGCCGGACGGCCCCTGAAGGCTCCTGGTGCCCATGAACCGGCCATCGTGCCACTGGCCGAAGTGGTACTTTACGTAGGCGGCCTGTGGGGCATCGGAGTACCCCTAGGGCCGCAATACGTTCATCGTCCGGAGCGCTTCAGCCTGCTTACGGGCTTGCCAGAGGGGGAAATCATCCGGCCGCACCACGTGGTGGACCTGATTCGCCACCCGGCGGGGGGAAGGAAGAACGTGCCGCCGGGAGCCGCTTTTGCCGTGCTGCTGAGCGGGGCATCTATCCCGGAGGATTATCTCCTGGGCGGTTATATGGCCCGGCTGCTGGTCGCCGCGGGGGAGGACCTGGTGCTGGTAACGGGACTCGCCGCCGGCCGGGTGGCTGTGCGGGGAGTGTTCGGGAGGGGAGTGGGTTGATCACAGCCGTTGTGCTGGCCGCCGGCGGCTCGGCCCGTCTGGGGGGCCGTCCCAAACAGCTGTTGCAAGTGGACGGGCTGCCCCTGCTGGCCCGGGTTCTGGCCGCGGTGACGGGTTCGGCTGTAAAGGATGTCATAGTCGTGACCGGTTACCGGGGAGATAAGGTGCGGGCCGCGGCAGCCGGATTCGCCGTGCGCTGGCTGGACAATCCCGCTTGGGCCCTGGGCATGAGCACTTCCCTGAAAGCGGGCTTGGCGGCCGTTGGTCCGGAGGCTTCCGGGATCCTCATCGTTCTGGCCGACCAGCCATATTTGAGCCCGGATCTGATCAACCGGATGGTCGCCGTGTTCGAATTAGCTCCCGGCCCGGTTATCGTGCGGCCGGCCTGCGGGGAGCACGCCGCTCACCCGGTACTGGTGGCGCGCCCCTATCTGGCGGCGCTCCAGGCCGCGGAGGGGGACCAGGGCGGCCGGGCGGTACTGGCGGCTTTGTCCCGGCATATTGTTACAGTGCCCGCCGAACCGCGGGAAATCATGGATGTGGACACCTGGGAAGATGCAGGGAGATGCGGGGCAAACTGGAGTGGCGCGGATGACTTCAACTGAGGGATTTACCGGTGGTGACCCCTTTAACGGTTACGTTGATGCGGTGAACATTCAAGCCGGTCATGCTTTCTACCCGCGTCTTGATGTTTTCCTGCATCCGCCGGGCAACATCCCTGAGCCTGGTGCCATAGAGGAAGACAGGTTCCGCCTCGAGGCGGATCCCTCCCTCCTCGTTGATAATGTGCACCCTTCCAGCTGTTACCACACCGGATACTTCCCTGGCCGCGCGGTCAATAATGGAGGTCAGGGCGGTGTTGGAGATGCTGAGGTTGCCGTAGTAGGTAAAGGTGGGTCTTACCACGGAGTGTTCGAGCCAGCTGTTCTTGAATTCGCTCTTGCTCTTGCGCTTCAAGAACACCGTCAGGGGATCGATGAGGGTCTCTGGAAAGGACCGCCGGACTTCCACCGTCGGGGCGGGAATAACGTGCTTGGCGTAGTGGCTGCGCATGAATCGCGCTTTGCGGATCTCTTTTTCGGTGGCTACCTGGTCGATGGTGATTACGCGGCCGGGCGCCGGCAGGCCAAGTTGGCGGGCGATCCGCTGGACCATGGACAGGGATGTTCCGAGACAAAGAACTTTTTGGGGAGCCAGGTTGGTGAGGATGCTGATGGCTTCCTCGGTCTGGCCGGGGTACATAAACAGAGCGGCCTTCATGGCCCCTATCCTGGTGGGCTGTTGCTTGGCGGAGCGCCCGCCGAGAATGCGGTTCCCCTGGATCAGAAGCCCGTCATCGATGATCAGTTCGGCGTGATGTTCGTGGGCCACAATCATGGCCCGGTGGCTCTTGCCCGTACCGCTGGATCCAACCAGGGCGACCAGTTCCAAGTTTACTCCACCTCCCGGTGTAAAGATTCTAGGCGCGGTCCATAATTCCTCCAGGAGGTGCGCGCCCCAAGGATTATTATGCCAAAACCTGTCGATCCGAAGTCCGGAGGGTAAGAAGCCTGGCACGCTTTGCTCCGTTGGTGCCAATAGAGCGGAGGTCTTATTGTGCCGGTTTTCAATAACGTTTCCTGGGCTGCCGCCAGAGCGGTCCTCGCTGTCACCGGACCGCTACAGAACCTGGTGGACCGGCCCAGCGCCACCCACCTCTACATAAACCAGGAGGCGCTACAAATCTTACAGGGCGACGGCCTGACGCGGCAGGCAGATTTCCTGGCTGAAAACCTGGAATCCCTGCAGCGGGGGGTAAGTTGGGCCGACTCAGGCTGGAAGAACCTGGCCCATTATTTTAACCCCGATAGCGGCTGCGGTATGAACTTATGGCCTGGTGCCGCCGCTGAATGTGAGAGGTACTTCAGCCGGGCTCTCGCCTGCTGGCGGCGGGGCCAGTTGCGTCGGTCCGTCTTTTTTCTGGGCGCGGCTGTGCACCTGGTGCAGGACCTGTGCGTGCCCTATCACGCGGGGGCAGTTCCCTTCAGCGGCCACCAGGTTTTCGAACAATGGGCCGAAGAGAACCGGTGGCGCTACCGCTCGGAGCAAGGAACCTGCCGGCGGTCCGGCGGTCCGGCCGGCTGGGTGGCGGCGAACGCCAGGGAGGCCCTGGCCTACCTGCCTGAGCTCCTGGCCGGTCCGGACGCCGCCGTCTTCCACAGGGTGACCGCGGCCATGCTTCCCTTGGCCCAGCGAACAACGGCCGGCTTCCTGGTCTTTTTTCTGGAACAGGTGGCCTATTGATCCAGGGCCGCCACCGCGCGAAATAGCCTGACTATTCTTTCTTATTCTTTTGGCAGCGCTATCGTTCTTTTCGACACCTGGATTATTCCGTTTACCGGCGGTCGGCTGACTTCGATCAGGCATTGCCGTAAAATATGGTTGGCCTCTCGAGGTCAAACTCTATTGTACTGGGAATGATTACTTTGATCAAGACCGATCGCAGGGCGGAGACATCTTTGCCCAGGATCTGCATCCTGGAAGAAGGAAAACTGTGCGACGATTGCTGCGAGTGCTATGTGTGCGATCTGGATCCGGAAAGGATATGCGATAGCTGCGGTAAATGTCTGGAGACAGCCGACTACACCGGCATCATCGTTGATGACATTTTTGTGGAAAGCGGCGGAGCGGTGGCCCGCCACGGCCAACGGAAGAAGCTGGGGAGAAACGGTCCGCAGGGTAAAACATTCCGCATAGTCCGCCGGACGACCTGAGTTCGCCAGCGGTCGCATAAACGTTTCATCCCGGGAGACGGCAAGGAGCCCGGCGGGAATTGCACTGGCACCAGGGGGTTGTTGGCGTGTGCGGCCGATTCACGTTAACGGCCGGGCCAGGAGAGGTGGCCCGGCATTTTCAGGCGGTGCTCCGGTTTCCGGGGGCTGCGGCCCGGTACAACATTGCCCCGGGGCAGGATATAGGGGTAGTAGTCAGAGGTGCCGGAGGTCGCGAATTGATCCCTATGCACTGGGGACTGGTGCCCTTCTGGAGCGGGAAGGCGGGAACGGGCCGACAGCTGATAAATGCGCGGGCGGAGACGGTGGCCCAAAAGCACGCCTTTCGGGATGCCTTTTCCCGTCGCCGCTGCCTGGTTCCGGCGGACGGCTACTACGAGTGGCAAAACAGCAACGGCAGGAAAGTCCCGTTCCGCATCGTGTGTCCGGATATAGGCCTTTTTGCCCTGGCCGGCATCTGGAACCCCTGTCCGTCTTCCGGCGGGTCATCCGGTTTTTCCTGTGCCATTCTGACCACGCCGGCCAGCGGCCGGCTACAGGAAATTCACGACCGGATGCCGCTTCTTCTCGCCAGCGAGGGGGAATACGCCCGGTGGTTGCTTGGTGAGGATGGCGGTCCGCCCGTGGGACTGTTGCAGATGTACCAGGGAGAGTGTATGGCCTACGCAGTTTCCACCGCGGTCAATTCCGCGCGCCATGACAGTCCGGAGCTCATTGTCCCGCTTGACGGACCGCGGTTTGAAGAGGGGTCCCGGGCGTAACGGTGGTTCGTTGCCTTGGACATAGAGGAGGATGATCGTAGCAACGGTGATTACTATTAATGAGTATTCAGAACCGTATAAAGAAGATGTTATTGATTTAATCCTTTGTATTCAACGGAACGAGTTTAACATTGAGATTCAAAGAGAGGACCAGCCAGATGTAAGCAATGTACCCGGGTTTTATCAAAACAGGGCGGGGAATTTTTGGGTAGCACTCGACAATAGTCAAGTTGTGGGAACAATCGCCCTATTAGATATTGCCAATAATCAGGTTGCTCTAAGAAAGATGTTCGTCAAAGCAGCGTACAGGGGAAGCCGGCATAACACGGCCAAGAGTTTGTTGCTTAAGTCAATTGAATGGGCCCGGGGTAACAATACCAAAGAAATCTACCTTGGAACAACTGAAAAGTTTTTAGCCGCCCATCGTTTCTATGAGAAAAACAGGTTTGTCTGCATATGCAAGGATGATTTGCCGGAGACGTTTCCTATAATGAAAGTGGATACAATATTTTATAAGCACGTACTGTAACTAGTGAATAGAAGTGAAGTAATATGGCTCGAATTTTCAATGAACTATGTGATGCTTTCCCCAAGCAATTAGCAGACAATCTTTGGTTGATGGGTAATTACTACTTCAACCTTTATCTCATCAAGGGTAACAAAGAATCTGCTCTTGTGGAAGTTGGCATCTCCGCCATAGTTGACTCAGTAATTAGTCAATTAGAAGCTCTTGACACTTATCCAACTTACTTGGTGGTTACGCATCCCCACGCAGATCATTTAACTGGGTTAAGCGGGTTAAAGGAGAGATTTCCTGATGCCTGCGTTGTGGCTGGAGAAGGTGCACTGGAATTTATAGAACATCCAAAAGCTGCCGAAGCTCTAATATCTGACGACAAATTTATGAATGAGGCAATGGTTGCCAGAGGTCACAAGCCAGGCCGCGCTCCCTTGACTAAATCACCATCTTTAGGGAATTATCTTCTTGTCAACGACGGAGATGTAATTGATCTGGGCGGTGTCGCTCTTCGTTTTGTGACCCTAAAGGGACATTCTCCCGGAAATATAGGGGCTTACGTTCCTGAGATCAGCGCATTAATAGTATCGGATTCTTTAGGCCTTCATTACCCGAACCGACGATTTCTCCCTGTATTCTTCACGGGCTTTCACGATTATATAGCCTCAATGGATCGTTTGAGTCAAGCAAATCCTGAGATCCTATGCCTGGGGCATCAAGGTCCACTCATTGGTGCGGATGTGAAGCAGGCTTTTCATGTTGCGCGGCAGACATCTTTCGATTTCCTGGAAAGAATAGTAAGCAATCGAGAGAACAAGGAATCAATTGCCGACGACATTTTCCATGAGTACTATATAGACGAATATACAGTATTTAGCCCTAATAATGTTAAAAGGGCCGTCAGGCTTTTGGTACGCAGGGGTATTGAAACTCTGAACAATGAGTTATAAACGGGGATACGGCTTCAAATAACTCTCCGAGTTGGTTTGGATGTCAAACGTAAAATACAATCGATTACCGGGTGAGAATTCCGAATCCCCCCTTTTACCCGGAGCGGGTGTTCCGGGGCATTCCTCAGACCCGCCAGGGGTCTTTGCCCGGCGGATAGTGACTATAGCGGTTCTTGGGCTGCCAGGGGTCCCCTTGCATGTATAGGCCCACCGTGCACATCCGATGATTCGGTTGGCCATCGCTATCTGCTTGGGTTTCAGGTAGATACGCACCTTGTACGCCTTATCCGCCATCCCTTTTTTACCCCCCTCCTTGAGAATTCCCAACGGCCCCTCTGTTGTCTCACCGACTGCGGCCAAGAGGCAGGTGGGGTTTGCGGCGCCCCCTCTCAAGCTGAGTGAGGTCGTGCCCTTGCGAATCGGCATGCCGTTCACGTTGTGCGGACATTATATCATACGGACATCCGGGAGACAAGCCCTTTTTTCACATTTTTTAGATGAAACGGAATAGAATTTACCGCCCTTACCCATGTCTGAAGACACGGGTAAGGGCGGAACCTGTCAATTGACTCCACCATCCTTATAGTGCGCATCATTTGCAGCAATTGACGGATCTATTCGGCTAGGAGGGGGTGTTTTCCTTGTCGAAGAACGGGAAGTGCCATATCAGGAGCCTTGGCCGGGGCGGGGGATTGGATGGGAATCCTGGAGAGAGACGGGCGCAGGTCTAATCAGCAAACCTGGCCTTAAACAGCCTGATCACGGCGATGAAAAGCCTTAAATCGTCCGGCGAGCAATCGCGCAGCAGGCCGTTCAGCTCGCCCAGAAGCAGTTGATGGGAAGGGATTCGATAGTCGGTGGCTTCTTCGAGCAGGTACTCAACCGGTGTGTTCAAAGCGTAGGCTATTTTACGGAGGGTGCGAATGGAGGGGGTCTTGTGACCTCGTTCTACCTGGCCGATGTAGCTGTAGTGGACCTCCGCCCGTTCGCCCAGCTTTTCCTGGGTTAAACCCAGTTTCAGCCGCGCCTCACGGATCCGTTTGCCTATGGCGTGATCGTGACCGTACTCCAACCCCTCGCCCCCTTCTCCCATATACTTTAAATCCAGGCGGGGGATTGTAAAGAACCCATAGGGCTTATGGAAATGATACCATTGGTATCACCCCCGGCTTCCTTGACCGGGGCCGCTTTTGCCGGTAAGATAAGAAAAATACCTGAAAGGGGAATATGCGTGGAGAACAGGGAACTGATCATAATCGGGGGCGGACCGGGGGGCATGGCCGCCGGTCTTTACGCCGGCCGGGCCGAACTGAAAACCCTGCTGCTCGAAAAGGGCATGACCGGCGGCTTGGCCGCGACTACGGCCCATATCGAGAATTACCCTGGTTTTCCGGCCGGTATCGGTGGGATGGAACTGGCGGCCCAGATGGAGGAACAGGCCCGCAAGTTCGGCGTGGAGATCAGAAATGCCGAGGTCGAGAAATTGACCGAAGAAGGAGAGGGTTTCACCGTCCGGACCGATGAAGGTGATTTGACCACCGGCGCGGTCATTTTGGCCACCGGAGCCAGTCCGTCCCTTTTGGGCGTGCCGGGAGAAAAGGAATTCCTCGGCCGGGGGGTCTCCTTTTGCGCCACCTGCGACGGAGCCTTTTTCCGGGACCAGGTTGTCGTCGTGGTGGGCGGGGGCGATGCCGCGGTGGAAGAAGCCATGTTTCTGACCCGTTTTGCCTCCCGGGTCTATATCGTACACCGCCGAGGCGAGTTGCGGGCCACCAGGATTATTCAGGACAGAGCTTTCAAAAACCCCAAGGTGGAATTCGTGTGGCACAGTTCGGTGGATGAGATCCGCGGCGCGGCCAAGGTGGAGGAAGTCGTGGTCAAGGATGTACGCTCCGGAGACCGGCGGGTGCTGACGGCCGGCGGTGTCTTCATCTACGTGGGCAACCGGCCTAATACTGAACTGGTGGCGGACCTGGTCGCCCTGGATGAACGGGGTTACGTGAAGACGGACGGTGAAATGCGCACCAACGTGGCCGGTTTGTTTGCCGTCGGCGATGTGCGGCAAAAATCGCTGCGTCAGGTGATTACGGCGGTGGCGGATGGTGCGGTGGCGGCCGTTGCAGCCGAGAAATATCTGGCGGCCAGGGAATAAAAAAGCCGCTGCATCCTTTGGAGATACAGCGGAGAAAGGGAGAGGAGATTAGGTTTTTGCTTAGTTGGTGTTCTTAGTTTAGCCCATGGCCGGCATATTTGCCAAGAGAACTTTCGTCAACGGTAGTAAATGAGCGTTGAGCAGCATATACAGGCAGTTATTCACTAAACGGGGTTACTATAGTAGACATGACGGCTATCAGGGGGACTGACTGTGTTTCCTGACCGGTGGCATCCTGGTGCGGACCGGTCCCGGGGGGAACGTTCAGGCGCCCGCGGATTGTCGAGGTATGGAGCCGTCATCGGGAGCATATCGTTTGACCATGGAAAAAATAGTTTACCTTGTTCAGATACAGAAACAGAGAGGGCCTGTGTTCAAGGTCCTCTCTGTTTCTGTTTTCTAAGCACGTCCAGTTGGGTTTAGGCAGGTAAAAGATAGAAAAGCCGCTGCATCCTTTGGAGATACAGCGGAGAAAGGGAGAGGAGATTAGGTTTTTGCTTAGTTGGTGTTCTTAGTTTAGCCCATGGCCGGCATATTTGCCAAGAGAACTTTCGTCAACGGTAGTAAATGAGCGTTGAGCGGCATATACAGGCAGTTATTCACTTACGGGGCTACTATAATGGACATGACGGCTATTAGGGGGACTGACGGTGCTTCCTGACCGGTGGCATCCCGTTGCAGACCGGTCCCGGGGGGGAACGTTCAGGCGGCCGCGCATTGTCGAGGCATGCAGCCATCACCGGGAGCACATCGCTTGACCCATGGAAAACCTTGTTCAGATAGAAAACAGAGAGGGCCTGTGTTCAAGGTCCTCTCGATATTTATTTGACTAAGCCCGTCCACTTCAGTTTGAGGCAGGCAAAAGATAAAAAAAGGCGCTGCATCCTTTGGAGATACAGCGGAGAAAGGGAGAGGAGATTAGGTTTTTGCTTAGTTGGTGTTCTTAGTTTAACCCGCGACCGGCTGATTTGCCAAGGGCCAATTGGTCAACGGTAGTAAATCAGCATTGAGCGGAACATACGGCGGTTTGTTAGTTGATACCTGGTGGTAGGCGGTAAGACCACCTTACCCCGGCAGATCGCCATGCGGCCTCAGGCCTTGAAAATAGGCGTCCGGCCATAGTAAACCGTAGGGCATGGCGCCTCCGCCGGAAGTATACTGGTATACAACGCGCTGTAAGGCTTGCGGGGAAAGGAAATCCACTTTTGGGGGAGAAGTTGTTCTCCGTTGGAGTTAATCCCCGGGGCGGCCGGTTCAATGGCCGGCACCGAGGTGTTGCCAAGGACAAGGGGGTCATGGTTGTTTGTTCAAAAGGATTCTAGTCGCTAACCGGGGCGAGATTGCGGTAAGGATTATCAGGACCTGCCGGGAAATGGGCATAGAGACAGTGGCGGTCCACACCGAGGTGGACCAGGCAGCCATGCATGTGGGCCTGGCCGACTCGGCCTGGTGCTTGGGTGACCCCGGACGGTATATGGATGGCGACGCCATCATTACAGCCGCCCGGGAGGCCGGGGCGGATGCCGTCCATCCCGGCTACGGGTTTCTGTCCGAAAATCCCACTTTTGCGAGTATGTGTGCAGCCAACGGTCTGACTTTTATCGGGCCGCGGGCTTCCACGATCGAACTTATGGGCCATAAGACGCTGGCCCGGGAGGCGGTCCGGCGGGCCGGGGTGCCGGTGGTGCCCGGCTCGGCGGGTGCCCTGGCCGGGGAAGCTGAGGCCCTGGCGATGGCCCAAGAGATCGGTTTCCCCGTGATGATTAAGGCGGTGGCAGGCGGCGGCGGGCGCGGCATGCGGCCGGCCTTCGATGAAACCCAGTTTCTGGCTGCCTTTGAGCAGGCAGTAAGCGAGGCCCGGTCCACCTCCGGCAACCCGGAGACTTACCTGGAAAAGTACATGCACAACTTCAAACATATCGAAGTCCAGGTCATGGCTGACGGGCAAGGCAACGCCGTGTACCTGGGGGAGCGGGATTGTTCGATCCAGCGGCGCAACCAGAAACTGCTTGAGGAGGCTCCCTCACCGTACGTTTCTCCTGCCCTGCGGCGCGAGATGGGCCAGGCGGCCCTGCAGGTGGTCCGGGCGGTGAACTATACCAATGTGGGTACCATCGAGTTCATCTTGGACCAGGACGGACGCTATTACTTCATGGAAATGAACACCCGCATCCAGGTGGAGCAT
>Ga0307376_10003996_pt1 | contig 13644 bp, 16 predicted proteins | sample TR2MG_FD_202536 | JGI IMG/M metagenome (GOLD analysis project Ga0307376, IMG submission 202536) | Soil microbial communities from Risofladan, Vaasa, Finland - TR-2 | ecosystem: Environmental > Terrestrial > Soil > Coastal area > Acid sulfate soil | place: Finland: Risofladan, Vaasa | collected...
AAACAATTCTTCCATACTCGCATTAAATGCATTGCTTATGTTTATCATATCTTTTAATTTAGGACTGACTTTATTGTTTTCTATCGCAATATAGTCTTTTTTTATCATGCGTATAAGCACTGCAACTTCTGCTTCATTGAGTCCCATTTTAACACGTTGAACTTTTAACATCAAATTTTCTTTCATTTCGTGACTCCTCCTAAAATAAAATTTTATTTTAGCAACATCCTAATGAAAAAATAATATCTTATACGCTTGTCCATAAATATAAAAGTTTTGCTTTATGCGATTCGCGTTGAATATTAGAAAGAAAAGGAAGTAAGCACCAGTCAAGTGAATAATTTTATTTTTATTGACATTTTACCATATATTTTAGAAAAGATATACTAAAATATACTATAATTAAAAAAATAAGGCTAAATACCTATTTATGAGTATAAAGCACTATTGTACAAAATAAATTTTTGTTGTATCATAATTCTAGAAATAAAGGAGAAGTAACTTTGTTTTTATGATGTTATTTATATAAATGAAATTTTAAAATATATAAAGGAGGCAAATAATGGATATTTTTTCAAATTTATTGGGAAATGCTTCTGTTTTAAAAACGGAAGATTTGGTAAAAAAGTATGGGACATTGTTAGCCGAGGAAGAAACTATCGAAATTGGATTTGGATTAATCCGAGATGTATTTATATTCACAAATAAAAGATTAATACTAGTTGATTTTCAGGGGCTTACAGGTAAGAAGATCGAATATCATTCAATAGTTTATAAAAGCATAACGCATTTCAGCATTGAAACAGCTGGACATTTTGATTTAGATGCAGAGCTTAAAATTTGGATTTCAAGTGCTAAAGAACCACTTGTGAAAAAGTTTAACAAAAAAGTCAATATATACGATGTGCAAAAAATTCTTGCAACATATATTTTGAAATAATATTTATATATTGTATTAATAATAGACTAATATTAAACGCAATGCCTTTAATATTAAGTACGGATTATTGTAAATCATTTAATACAAGAGAGATTAGGTGAAAATCTACCTAATCTCTCTTGTATTAAATTTTTCGATATATGAATAATTATAAAATTAATCAATGTATAATTTATTGTGGCGGGTGACATTTACTGCAAGGTGTATAACCCTGTGCTTTTGCCTCATTTAAGGTTATAGGTATTTTACTCTTGCTTAGGGATTGGCATCCATTAGTATGATATTTTGCGCCAGAGTTGGTTATGTATACAGTTATTTCTTTTTTATCTGCGTTTTCTGTGGTTGGAATTGTTGTATCGTTTTTTACTTCTACAGGTGGGGTTACAGGTTGGGCATTTATTTGTATTGTAGTTGCATTAATATTAAATACAACTTTTTCGCCGTCAGTTGTTGCTATTATTGTCCCCTGCTCATCAGTTCTAAAGGTCTTCACATTTGCATCTTTTAATTTTTGAAGTGTTTCTACATGTGGGTGTCCGTAGCTATTGTTTTTACCGCACGATATGACTGCATATTCAGGAGATACTTTATTTAAAAACTGTTGTGACGTGGAGGAACGGCTACCATGATGACCAACTTTTAAAACTTCTATATCAAAGAATTTATTCAATACTGCAAGTTCTGCTTCAGATTCCATGTCGCCGGTGAATAGAAATTCTATATTGTTGTAATTTAGAACTGTTATGACTGAATAATTATTTATATTACTAAAACTATCACCAGTTTCTATTACTTTAAAAGTAATCTGATCACTTATATTAAATGTTAAATCTTTGTCAGCTTGATAATTGCTTTTTTCGTTTTGTACAGCACTCCAGTAGTCTTTATATGCGTTTGTTGTAGCTGTTTTTCCACTGTCAATGATATTTTCAACTTTAAAGGCAGCCAGGACATCATCAAGACCACCTATATGATCCTCATGCGGATGAGTGGCAACTAATATTTCTATGTCATCAGTGTTTAATTTTTTCAGGTAGTCAACTACTGATGCGCCGTCATTGTTATTGCCGGCATCTATTAAAATATCATAATCGCCATAATCTATGAAAATGCAATCAGCTTGTCCTACATTTATAAAATGTACATTTAATATGGGAGTTTCTTTTTCTTCTTTAATCTCGGAAACGGTTTGTTCGCTTGGTTTGAGTTGTTGTGTTTCACCAACAGATATTTGAGTTACTGGTTTGAATTGCGTTATTTGACCTGCTACTTGAATAGGTTCTTTTTTATTTTCTTCAAGATTTTCAGCCACAATTTCAGCCTTTTCTTCTGTTTTCAGTTCTTCATACTTAATAACCTGATTTGCCTGTTTTGTCTCAGTGTTTGTTATGTTTGTTATGCCGACCACAAATACAATAAAACATATTACAATGCCAATTCCCCACTTCTTAATCTTATTGTTTTTCTTAATTGCCGATATAATTATCATAATAAAGCATATCAATAAACCTAAAAAACCAAAAACCCCTAATGCTTCCATAAATATATCCCCCCAACTTTTTTATATTATCCATCACATCATATATCTTTTTGTAATATATTTCAATATTCATTCATTGAAAATATTGAGAGAAAAAGTCGAAAATAATGAGAAAATATTTTAAGATGATTTAAGCCTAAAATCTGATCTGATGCATAGTGCAGGAAAAACTAAAGCAACCCGATTATTCGCCGGGCTACTTTAATTCATATCTACTATTGATTCTTAGTTTTATTAATATTTTGTGCATGTGCGTTCTGATTGTCCCTTCTGCTATTCCCAAACGCTCAGCTATTTGTCGATTGGTCAAACTTTCGGCTTTTATTAATTCTGCTATTTTTGTTTCAGTGGGCGTAAGCATTATTTCACCTCAAATCCTATTGTCTTGTCTTTAATTAGTATAATAATTTTTCGATTTCCGGCAGAGGACAATAATTTGTATATCCTCTGTATTTGTTAGCTTTTTCCATTTCGTTTTTTGCGGACTCCAAGCTGTCTGCGCTCTTATTATCAGTGTAGTCATGAAGCTCCTCATAAAACTTGTCAAGACAATTACTACTGTTGCCCTCGAAGCTGTTTGCAGCTTTTTTTAATCTTTTGAATTTACCAGTTGCTGTTAATTCATTCCAATTTTTCATCATAAAGCCTCCTTTTTATTATCCTATTTTTGTGCAGTCTGTTTTTTTCATTCACCTGGGTTATAAAATTCCGAATTAGGATCTATAACTATTTCACTATCTACAATTTCACCTGCAATGCTGAAAACGCATCCTTCAAAATCAACAATGCATTCTCCATCAACAGCACGATTACCAGTCCTGCCGTCAATGCAATTTGTAGTTACTAATAGCCGCTGTTGTAGAATTTCAGAGATCTCTCCCCATTTCTTTCCTGTCAAATTTTTCATAATATCCTCCTTTTCATTAATAAATTTTATGACTGCATTACATCCACACTCTCTTGCTTTTCCGTTTCGTCCCATTTCAGGGACTCGTCAGTCCGCTTAAGCGGAGACGGAAGGGGATTTTTAGTCCCCTAGTATATTTTATGCCATGCTGAATCTTTGATGTGTTCAGCTATGTTCTGATTCTCGATCCACCATTTTGCGGTGAGCTCATTCTCTACTGCTTCTATTTTCATTTTCATTTTTGTTGCTATTAATACTGGAGCATTTTTCAAGTTCCATGTCATTGCTGACATTTCCCTTAGCCTTATTTTAGTGGCCCAAGCTACTTGTTTCTCACTGCCTGTTAGTTCTATCATATTCATACCTCCACGTCCGGCGGCTTTTCCCGCCCGCAACCTTAATTTACTTTATAATTAATTATACCATTTGTATATATATATGTATATAGGTCTATAGACCCATTTTAAAATATTTTTACGCAAAAAAATAAAAGCCCTCGGATATACCGAAGGCTTTCAAGTTACTGCTATTTATTTAAATTAATTGAGGGGCTTTTTGCGGACTAGAAACTGTCCTTTGTAGTAGGATTATTGAATATGCCAAAAGCAATTAAACAAGCTCCTACCGCTGTAAACAATTTTGTAAATGTATCCTGTGGCATGCCTATTGCTTTCCAAAATCCATACGTATCACCTAGCATAGTTATAATTGGTAATAATGTCAACCATGCTGTCCAACTTGTAAACCTATTTTGTTTCATAGTAATTCTCCTTTCATTTAATTGACTTCACAACTACCATCATTGTAAACATTTATTACATGTGTTAAAATCTTTTCAGGCAGCATAAACACCGGGGAATTGCCTAATTTGTCCCCTGTTACTACATTATTATCAATCTGAATTCCGTTGACAATACCAATTGCGGATTGAATCATCTCATAGCCACGCTTTGTCACATCCGGCACTTTAGAAAGTGATCGCCAATAATGCTGGAATTTCAATTCATAATATAGTTCATCCCCTGTGAGAAATGTATTAAATCCGATATATACGCCCGGTGTGTATCCTCCTACCTGTACTTGTTCATACCAAGCATTGCAAAAATCAATAATGCTTTGTTTGGACGTTCCTAGAGTGACATCTTCAAGGTCAAGGTATACTATGCATCCAGCCTTATATCCGGCTTCTTTACTGAACAATGCCGCATTTTTGCCATATTCTGTACCTAGTTCCTTTGTAGCCTGTATACCTGGCTTTGGAGGGCAATGCTGCACTATAGCAAGTTTTAACCCTGCCCGAAGGATATTATCTATCTCCACTTTGTCAATGTCGATTGTAGCCTGTTTTAGACGTCCTACATAACGTATAGCAAAATCATATCCGCTAGCTTTAAACTGTTTTGCTTTTTCAAAAGATAATTTTTGATTACAATCAAATCCTTTCATGATGTTTCCTCCCTCTCGATCCTATCTATTCTGTAATGTGCCGACTTTGTGGACTGTTCAAATAAAGAGCACCTCATGTCGAGATGCTTAGTTGTTGTATTTGGTCGCTGTAATTTAAATATTTTAATATTTTTGTCCTCCTTTGTTTAGAATAAAATAATTGTTTAGGATACCATTCAAAAAAATCTTTATTCCCTTTACTGGTGTTGCACGATTTACAAGCAGGGATAATATTGTTTACCGTATATTCTCCGTCTTTTGATAACGGTATAAAATGGTCTTGCTGTAATAGTTCCTCCTTGCCACAATACGCACATTTATTATTAAAAGATTTTTTACACCTATCCCATTGTTGAGTAGTATAACTTGCCAATAATCCCTTTTTTAATGATTCCCTTTTTTGTCTGTGTACTCGTGCTTTTTCTAGGTTATTATGCCAATATTGTTTATTACGTTGTTTTATTGTTTCCGAGTTTTCTTTGCGATACTGAAGCCTTTTCTGTGATATTTTTTCTGCGTTATTTTTATAAAGTACTTTTCTCCTGTCCTTATTCTTTTGATACCAATATTTCTCATATTTTTTCCTGCTAATTGATTGCCGCTGTGATTTTATTTTTTCTTCATTTTTGCGTTGATACTGTTTTATTTTTTCCTTATTTTCTTGATAATGTTGTTTACCATATTGTTTGCTATATGATGTATTACATTTTTTACAATCTGATCTTAAGCCGTATTTTCCTAATTTGCTTTTATAAAAAAATTCTTCGGTCGCCGGCATTTCATTTTTACACTTACTACATATTTTTGTCATAATAATTAACCCTCCGTAGGTTATCTCCGTTTTATTTTGTAATGGGAAAACAAGTTCGGAAAACTTGCTTGTCAGGCTCGAGACCCTATCCCCACTATTTAATTATACTATAATTATGAAGTGTTGCATATATCTTAATTACTCCTTCCTTAAAATTTCTTTAATTTCATCAATTTGATACCATGAAGATTTTATATTCTGCTCAACTGCAACTATCCTTTCTATGAGGTTGTTGTGTTTGTCCACTCGCTTTTCCAGTTCCTTGATACGCCATAATACAGTTCCAATTGTCATAGCTGCGCTAAATAAATAAACCACGATTTGTATTATTCCTTCTTGCATATTGCACCTCCCGCGTTTTATTGTTATAATGAAAAGACCTTTCATTATCTACCCGTGTGGGTAGTGAAAGGTGTATTAAAAGGCCGTTGGTATTTGCGTACCTTCGGCCTTCTGCTTATTATTAAATCATTAGTACGGCATATTGCTTTACCATTAACCGACTTGTCGAACTAATTTACTTTTTCCAATCTCTCACTTTCACTCAACCCCTTTGGACTAACAAACTCATCTCCATTTACTAATTCAATTCCTGCACTCTTAAAACATTCATTAACCCAACTACTGCAAACAAATCTGTCCACATCGTGATTAACACTAATTCCAAGATATTTATTAACAATATAAGCAAAAATCTCACCATAATCATACTTGTCATTCAAAGTCCTTTGGATAAAATTATTAATCTTTTCAATTTTAAGATAGTTTAAATTACTAACTCTATAGGCATCAAACTCACTTAACTTATAATCAAAATGTCTTACCTTTAGCGGTTGCCTAAAACTAGTATCAACTATGTGGACATTGTCTAGTAGCAATCCTGTGTGGGAATATTCTGAATCTGTTTGCCATTTCACTAACTTTGAAAATACACTTTTACCTTTGTAAAATATCAAATCATAAGATTGGAGTTTCATTAAAATCACCTACCAAACTATCGAAGCAATTTCTTCTTTAGTTTCACAGGCTAACACTTGCGCTTTTAACGTCCAAAAATTAAATATCTTTGACACTTTAGCTGTTTGAGCATCAACACACATTTGTTTAAACTGTTCAATTATAATCAAAATAGGGGATAATTCACCTTTAGGTTTCCAATAAAATTCATTGGGAGCGATACCCGCTGCAATTGCTGACAGCATCTGATTTAAATTTAACTGATCAGTTTTCTCATCAAAGCCCCAAAGATATTCAATCCCATCCACTGTGGAATAAAATCCTTCGCATATATCCATATTGCAAGCATTGTCTAGCTCTGTAGTTTTATTTTGTTTTAATTCTTCTAATGTCTTCTCTGGTATATCTTCGTATACCCATCCACCATCAAAAAACTTTATGATTTTGCCATCTATCACATCTAAAACTTTAACTTCCGTCGCATTCGCAGGAATCAAAAACACGCCTTCTTCGAGAGGGCTTTCATCTGCTATGCTTTTTCCTGCATATTTACCTGTAAGTGGATTATAATGATATATATTCATGTTGCCCTCCTTTAATATTTTATACATGCTAATAGTGCCACGTTACGTGGTCTAACTTTAAATTGACTTCTTGAACTCGAGCTAGTGGAGGCTGACGACCTATCTCCGTTTGCTAGTGCAGAGGTTTCATCTAAATTGCTTGCATTGCACAATGTACCTTGACCCGGAGTTGTAGTATTAGACATAATAATAGTACCGTCTTGACTACTACCAAATACCCTTGCAGTATCAATCTCTCTACTATCATCCCAACCACGAATAAACTCTGCTCGCAAGTCAGGAACATTAAAGGTTGTGCTACCATTACCAATACCAAACGTTGTGTTTATTATAGCAAATAAAGCTGCATAAGTTGCTCGTGATATAGCAGCACCGTTACATTTGAGATAGCCAGTAGGGGCAGTATTCTTTGCATACCATATTACCGTGCCAACAAGCACTGCAACAGCATCTACCGTATCTTTTCTAGCAATATCATCACTTGCAGATGGAGCTGATACTTTTGCCCTACCTGCTGCATCCCTGATTATTATTTTACTGGCTGTAGCTGCAGATACTGCTCCATGAGTTCCTGCTGTGGTTAACGCGGCGTGAGTTGCAATATCTGCTGTTACTGTACTTTTTAAAGCTATATCGTCTGTAGCCGAAGGTGCTACTACTTTCGCCCTACCTGCTGCATCCCTGATTATTATTTTACTGGCTGTAGCTGCAGATACTGCACCATGTGCAGTGGTAGTATTCGCCGTATGAGTAACAAGGTCTCCAGCAACTGTTGTAACATTACTTTTAAGTGCAATATCATCCTCTGCACTCGGTGCTACTACTTTTGCCCTACCTGCTACATCCCTGATTATTATTTTACTGGCTGTAGCTGCAGATACTGCTCCATGAGTTCCTGCTGTGGTTAACGCGGCGTGAGTTGCAATATCTGCTGTTACTGTACTTTTTAAAGCTATATCGTCTGTAGCCGAAGGTGCTACTACTTTCGCCCTACCTGCTGCATCCCTGATTATTATTTTACTGGCTGTAGCTGCAGATACTGCACCATGTGCAGTGGTAGTATTCGCCGTATGAGTAACAAGGTCTCCAGCAACTGTTGTAACATTACTTTTAAGTGCAATATCATCCTCTGCACTCGGTGCTACTACTTTTGCCCTACCTGCTGCATCCCTGATTATTATTTTACTGGCTGTAGCCTCACTTACTGCTCCATGTGCAGTTGTTGTATTTGCCACATGTGAACCAATTCCAAGCCCTATCCCGATAAAATATGTTCCATCGAATATTACTGTAAAAGTAGCACTTGCAGCTATATCACCAGTTTCTAAATCAACCAATCCTGAATTAGTTATTTTTTTTATTGCATAACTGTTAGCGCCATTGTTAATAGATAAAGAACAAGAATTAGTATTACCAGTAGTTACTTTTATACTAACAATCATTCCTGCAACCAATGTTGTCGATAAATCAAGCACATAGGTATCATCACCGCCAACATCTGACCCATATAATTGCGCATCGTAAGTACCCTGTTCATTATTATTTAATCTGGTCGCGGATATTCCGGGAGCTCCTCCTGAAACATAAGTCGTTTTTGTATACATATATTATACTCCTCTCTTAAATGTATCTGTTCGGTTAATAGTCCAACTTTCAAGGTTGTTTTTCTGTCTACTATAAAGGACTCTTGCAACCATAATACCACTGTCTATAGTTTCTGACGCGCTTATTCCTGCAAACCAAGCTATTTCTTCTGTTTTAAAATCATTTGCCTCAGAATCAGAAATAAATACAGTTGTTAGTAATATGCCAATACCAGTTTGATTTGTCTGTGAAGTAATAAGTTTTTTAAATTTTTCATTGCCAAGAGTATGCTGATTTATTGCAGGAGTTGTATCGCTATCCCCTAATGCTATGTATTTTATTTCGCCGTCTGTAATGGCACCCGAAATCAAATCTCTAAGCATATTAATACCATCGTCCATGATTAAATTAGGCTTTATATTTGTACGTTCGATTACATTATTATTTAAATCTCTAATAACAACTTCCCATTTGCCAATCCAACTATGTAAAAATTCAAACAATCAAATCACGCCTTTCTTTCAACATGGGTATAATATTTCTGATGGGTATAAGTATTCTGATGGTACAGGACATGAATGATTTAATACTTTCACAACTTCGCTCCATTCAGAATATTCCATTATGGCAATATATCTCAAAATTATGGCTTCTTCAGTTATATAAACATCAGATTCTAATCTACTTAGCCTTTTATTGAGGTCTTTTAGTATATTAGGCAAATCTCTTGGTATGCTTTCAAGTTGCAAAGTACGTTCAACTCTCGATTGTCCAATTAAAGAGGTATAAGTAACATCTTTAATTTGTAAATATTCATTTATATTGAGTTCTGGTATTGTAATAATTACAATTTCACCGGGTTTATAGATGTTTGCAAATGGTGATATGTTTCCAGATATAAGCGGCTTACTATATTTTGCAAGATGCGCAAACCCCAGTTCTGTTGCAATTATTTGATCGTCAGTATCCGATATAAGAATATCATCCCAACAACCATAACTTGCGATACTTGTAGGTTCTTCAAGTAATATTTTTAATGGGTATTCATATTTATAAGTAATAGTATACGAACCTGTTATTGCTTGGTCTGGCACTATTAACTTTTCAGAAAAGTTTAATAAAAAATCTGTAGTACCTGCTGGAGTGATGTTTTGAATGCCAACAGTCTGGCTCGCTGTTCCAAATAAAACTGTTACGCCAGCGGTGGTTGCGTGTGGTGTGTATTTTAATGCTATCGGATTTGTGTCTATCACTATAAGGTTTTCATTGTATGGGTCGCTCAAAGCCTTACCGCCTTTTACGATTAGTCTATTAACAAGTTTGCTACCATCTGGTTTTAAATTAGCAGAACCAGCATAAAAATTCCCGGTTATTATAGAATTCGAATTGATTCTTGATGAAGGCTGAAAAAAATGTACGTCTAAAATTTCATCAATATACCATTCATAACCAGATATAGCACAAAGTTGTTCCATGCAATCCCAGAGATATTTATCCGGGAATGTTATTGTAATAACTTTACTGCAAGTTTCAATATTATTTCGAGTTGCAAAAGGAGCATAATTTGCCATTAAATCGTCAACTATATAATTTATTGTTTGTTCTTCGTAACTTTCAGTAATCAATAAATGCTGAGTTTTTGCAGTATAGTCTGCTCCACTTATTGTTACAGTTTTTGTATTTCTGTTAAGAGATTTCCCAGAGTCAAGTACAAATCCTCTAAATATATTTCCGTCTTGTTCTATTTGTACATCAGAACCAAAAGTAAACAAATCAATTATATCACTGTCATTCCTAGGTAAAACTAAATCAAAACTTCCAACTCGACTTGTTGTTGACAATTTAACTACACAACTATCATATATTTTCACCGTCTGTTGGGCGGTGCTTCCTTGTGGCGTTATTTGTATAATCGTTCCTGCCATTAGAAAGCACCTCCAACACTCAAACCATAATCTTTTTCTATTTCTCGTGAAACTATTCTCGCAAATTCCTGCATTCCATTGCTACCAACTACAGTACCGTAATTTTTTATAATTATGGTCGGAATATTGCCAACAGGATTATTGCCAACAGGATTGTTTGCAGCCGGATTGCTTGGATTATTTGCTGCCGGAATAACTGCTTCGCCTTTATGCAAAAATGCCATTGTGTCAAATGGGACAAAATTTGTTCCTTTTGCAAGTCTAGGCAATTCTGGAATGTTGAATCCGAATCCTTTACCGCCAATTCCCGGAACCCAATCAGGAACGGAAAATTTAAGTTTGTTTAATGATCTTATCATAAAATTTAAAGCTGATATTACGCCATTTACCATGCCCTTGAATCCGCCAGTTATTCCGTCTATTATCCCTGAAAATATATCTTTTACGCCTTGACCAAATGACTTAAAAAAGTCTGTTATTGCGCCAAAGTTTTTGATTATTATTCCTAAAGGATGAAATTTAAAAAACAAATCAAGCAAAATTTCAAACATATTTTTGAAAAAATCAGTTATTGAATTCCATACTTTTATTGCTGTTTCCTTAATCCATTCCCAACTCTTAGCAAGAAATGAACTTATTGTATCCCAATTTAAAATAATGAGTGCAGTTAATCCAAGAACCGCCGCTACTATTAATGCAATCGGTCCCATAGCAATAAGCCATGCCGCAGCTACTTTTGCCGCATGAATAAGCGATTGAACACCTAGGAATGCCCACGATGCAACCATAATTGCTACATTAACTATTGCAGACGCACTTGCGGCAACCCATGACGATATCACAATAGCAATGTTCGTAGCTGCACTTACAGCCAAACTTATAAATGATGCTATAATTTGAGGAATTACCTGAACTGCATATACTGTTGCCGAAACTAATGCCTGTGCAGCCATGGCAACCCATGACGATATCACGATAGCGGTATTTGTAACTGCACTTACAGCCATGCTTATAAATGATGCTATAATCTGAGGAATTACCTGAACTGCATATACTGTCGCAGAAACTAACGCCTGTGCAGCCATGGCAACCCATGACGATATCACGATAGCGGTATTCACAGCTGCACTTACAGCCATCATAACAAGTTTTGGAATAAATAAACCAGTAATTATACTTCCAATAACAATGACATAATCTTTTATTTCATTCCATACGTTTTTGGCAGTTGTAGCTATATCATTCCAAGTAGTAACAAAAAATTCTTTAATTGAATTCCATACATTTGTTGCTATTTCTTTTATACCTTCCCAAAGATTTACGAAAAATTCTTTTATACCATTCCACACATTTATGGCTGTTTCTTTTATACCTTCCCAAAGATTTACGAAAAATTCTTTTATACCATTCCACACATTTATGGCTGTTTCTTTTATACCTTCCCAAAGTTTCCCCAACCAGGCCGATATTTCATCCCAATTTTTATAAAGCAGGACGCCAATTGCTACCAATGCGGCTATCGCAAGGACAACTAGCCCAATAGGAGAGGTTAGTAATGCCAGTGCTGCCATGGCCGCGTTCGCTAGCCAGATTGCAGCGGTTATTAATCCGAATGCTAAAGCACCTGCACCTATACCTATTAATATCGGTTCAACAATTGCCCAATGATCCTGCATCCATTTTGTAGTATCCTTGACGGCAGTTGCTAGTCCTTTTACCAAATCAGTTGCCACGCCAAACGCATCAACAAAAAATTGTTTTATTGCTGGTAATTTAGGTTCAACCCATTCCCAAAATGAGGTTAAAGCAGGTAAAATATGTTCTTTAAAAACCTTACTTGAATTTTTTACCACATTACTGATAAATTCAAAAACATTCTTCATAACCTCTTTTATCTCTGGCATATGTTGAATGACCCAATCAAGCATTTTTTGAACCATTGGCATAAGTTCAGCACCTATATTTGTCGCTGCAGCTCCCAAAGAACGTTTTATCTGGTCCATGGTATCTGTGAATTTTACGCCTGAATCAACAGCCGTATCACTCAATACGAGATTGAGGCTATTAGCTTTTTTTCGCAGTTCCTCAGCACTTCCAGCAGCACCGTTTAATAATGGCATAAGTTCAGAGCCACTGCGTCCTAGTAGATCATTTGCCAGAGCTGCTTTAATCGAACCGTCCTCCATGTCTTGAAATGCAATAACCACTTCATTTAATAATTGTTCCTGATTTTTAACAGCACCGCTTGAATCGTTAACCTTTACACCAAGTTGTTCAAACATTGCAGCACCTTGTCCTGTACCGTCAATAACTTCCTGAACCCTTCCAGTCAATGCCTTCATTCCACCTTGTAACCCTTCTACACTTGCACCAGACTGAGAGAGCATAAAATCCCATTCTTGGAATCCTTGCCGGCTTAATCCTATTTTTTGACTTAACTTATCTATCCTATCCGTTGCCTCAGCAGCCTTTGAAGCCATGCCAAAAACTGCAGCTCCAGCAGCAGCCATACCTGCACCTACAGCAAGTCCGACTTTTGCAACACCACCTGCAAAACTGCTTATTTTATCGCCTGCCGATTGCATACCTTTGTCAAAATCTTTCAAATTTGTCTCTATTTTTACAATTAAACTTCCTATATCCTCTGCCATAATTTCACCACCTTGAATCAAAAAAATATTTGATCAACATAAACACCATTTATTGGTATTTGTATTTCAACATTATCAACTTCCTTTACTTCCTGCTGTTTTGCCGAATTTAGCATCTCTTCATAAGATACAAAATTGTTTTTATCCATATGTGGATATTTAACAAGCCAAATTTCCCAAACTTTTTGCTCAAGTTCCTTTTCTTTTAATTTTAAAAACTGTTGAATAAAATCGTTTATTTCCATATTTAAAACATATCCAATATCATGATAATTCCTTAAAATAATATCGTTTATTTC
>Ga0307376_10003999_pt1 | contig 13639 bp, 10 predicted proteins | sample TR2MG_FD_202536 | JGI IMG/M metagenome (GOLD analysis project Ga0307376, IMG submission 202536) | Soil microbial communities from Risofladan, Vaasa, Finland - TR-2 | ecosystem: Environmental > Terrestrial > Soil > Coastal area > Acid sulfate soil | place: Finland: Risofladan, Vaasa | collected...
CTCTTCTTGGCGGTCTTACAGGAAGCGGCAAGACTCATATCCTGCATCATATGGCCCTGGCAAACAATCAGGTGACTGACCTGGAAGGCCTCGCATGCCACAGGGGCTCTGCCTTCGGGGCTCTCGGACAACCTGCCCAGCCTTCTTCGGAGCATTTTGCCAACCTCCTTTATGCCAGCCTTTACGAAAAGAATCCGGAGAATATTATATGGCTTGAGGACGAGAGCCGTAACATAGGCACGGTCTTTATGCCTGACAACTTTTATAACCGGATGCAGGAATCTCACGTTATAGCCCTTATGATGAGCATAGATACTCGCATGCCACGGCTGCTTGCAGAATATTCCGCCTTCCCTGCTGAATTTATCCTGGCTTCGGTTTTAAAGATATCCAAACGGCTGGGAGGAGACAGGACGAAAGAGGCAGTGGCGGCTGTCGAACGCAAAGACTTTTCGACCGCAATCCGCATTACCCTTGAGTATTATGACAGGGCATACAGCTATAGCCTTTCAAAACGCAAAAGCGGACAGGTCATTTATATTGAGACCGATACGGATGATATAGATGTAAATGCAGGAAGGGTGCTGGCAGCTGCCGCAAACGTAAAATAAGAACTATTTTTTTCTTATTTCTGAGGCTTCCACCCACCTGTAAACCTTATCGGCACGCCTGACCAGGGATGACAGCTGTAAAGAACAGAGAGCGCCTTTTACTGCCGATTCCACTTCTATTGCATCCTCATTGCGCAATTCGTTTACGGTGTGCTCAATAACTCCCGTAGTGGGCCCGGTGAAGATAATGACATCCCCCTTTTTCAGTTCTCCGGTCTCAAGCTTTATCTCAGCTACGTTCAGCTTTTTGAAATAGTTGGTGACCTTTCCAAGGTATAACCGTCTCCTGGTTGCTGCTGAACCATATGTAGTGCTCCATTCCCCAAGTTTCTGACCGAGATAGTACCCATCCCAGAATCCCCTGTTGAACACCGACGACAGACGTTTCGTCCACAGGGTGACCTTTTCTTCACTGAACGTGCCGTCCGCCGTTGAAGCAGCGGCTTCTCCGTAGCATTCAGAAACTGTTTTTACGTACTCCGGAGCGCGGGCCCTTCCCTCAATTTTCAGTACTCTTGCCCCGGAGGCAATTATCTGATCAAGAAAACTTATAGTGCAGAGGTCTTTGGGGGACATGATATATTCATTGTCAATTTCCAGTTGATATCCGGTCTCCTTTTCAGTGACAGTATAGCCTTTTCGGCACGTCTGGTAACAGTTGCCCCTGTTGGCTGAGGCATTGTTCTCATGGAGACTGAGGTAGCACTTCCCGGATATTGCCATGCAAAGGGCTCCGTGAACAAACATTTCGAGCTTCATCAGACCGCCGCCGGGGCCACATATGTTATCACGCACTATCGTTTCATATATACTCCTTACCTGTGGAAGATTAAGCTCCCTGGATAACACTGCAACATCAGCCCACCGGGAATAAAATCTTAGTGCCTCAGAGTTTGATATATTAAGCTGTGTTGAAAGATGCACTTCCATGCCCTCATCCCTGGCGGCCATAATGGCTGACTGGTCCGTGGCTATTATGGCAGTTATGCCTGCATCTTTTGAGGCCCTTATGATCTGCCTCATCACCGCAGCTTCATCATCAAAGACAACGACATTAAGGGTGAGATAGCTCCTGAGGCCGTTGTCATTACATATTTTTGCGATCTCAGGTAGGTCTTCAATGGTGAAGTTGCTTGAAGAACGCGCCCTCATGTTAAGCTTTTCAACTCCGAAATAAACCGAATCTGCCCCCCCCAGTATTGCTGCCCGCAATGATTCCCACGAACCGGCAGGGGCCATTATCTCAATATCACTTCTTTTCATCGGACGCAAAGATAACAATGCTCAATGTTTTTTCAGGGCCACTCTCATTATGGTTCCTTTTCCGGGTTCGGAAAGACGAACGAATATTTTCCCCTTATGGTACTCTTCTATGATTCTTTTCGAAAGGGAAAGCCCCAGGCCCCATCCGCGTTCACGGGTTGAATAACCTGGCTTGAAAATAGTTTTGAAATCCTTTTTAGGGATTCCTTTGCCTGTGTCTTCCACATCAATGAACATTTCATTTCCGGATTCAGAAAGCCTTATCACAATGTCTCCCCGGCCTTTCATGGCATCGGTGGCGTTCTTGACAAGGTTTTCGATCACCCAGCCGAACAACACCGCATTGACAGGCAGAACAGATCGTCTCTCTGTATCATTAATTACACTCATGTCAACGGTTGAAGCGATCCTTTTTCTCAGGTATCCCACAGAATTTTCAATCAGCTGCATCAGATCCGTTGGTTGTAATTTCGTCTTGGATCCAATAAGTGAAAAACGCTCTGCCACCCTGCCAAGCCTCTCTACATCAGCCGATAACTCTGCCGCAATGTCTGTTTCAGGATAGCGTGATCTAAGGATCTCAACCCATGCTGATAAAGAAGAGGTAGGTGTTCCGAGCTGATGAGCCGTCTCTCGTGATAGCCCTACCCATACCTGGTTCTGTTCAGCCTCACGAGAAGCGCTGAAAGCGACATATGCTACTGCAATGAAGAGCAATATAACTGCCAGCTGGACATAGGGAAAGACAGTCAGTTGTCTGAGCAGGGAGCTCTCGCGAAAGAAGATAAATTGTTCAACGCCGTTGCCCAGATCGATAATGATGGGATCATTCCTGTTGCTCATTCGCTCCAGCTCATGCCTGAGTGCCATAGCGTCATTTGAAGCAGAATGTCCAAGATTATTGTATGAGAGAATATTCATCTCGTCATCCGTAAGTATGATGGGAACGGTTTTATTCTCCTCAATGATGCTGAACAAAAAGCCGAAATCTTCAGTGTTTCCTTCCATTCCCACCAGCCTTCTTGTTGCTTCTGCCCACAACTCGGCCTTCTTCTTCTCCTCAATCTTCAGCTTGTCAACCAGGTCACTCGTGTAAAAGAGGGATCCAAAACCGATAATCACCGCAAAAAGCAGGAGCAGGATCTTCCAGACCAGTCTCTTACGGTAAATATCCATTGCACTATCGTTTCTTCTTAAACAACTGTTTCAGAGGGCTTTCTGTTACAATCTCAAGAGATGTATCCGGGCGGGCTGTTTGCTCTTTACCCTCTTCCCATGTGATGGAAAATTTGGGCTTGTTTTCGATTACGGTTTTTCTCACGGTATCGCCTTTGTACCATCCGTACTCCTCGTTCAGTATGCTTTTGAGGGACCGCTTCTCCTCAGCTATGTTCGCCTTGATCTCATCCTGAGCCTGCCCCATGTCATAACCCACGGTGACCAATCCTTTTTCGCATACAATTTTAAGAGGGATGGTTGCTTTACCGGAACCGTCAACATTAACCTGTTCAAACGCTGCAACATTGCGGTTCTTGTCTCTTGCCTGCCGGCTCAATACCTCTGAGAGGAGTACCCTGACATGATATGAATAGTCGCCCATAAAAGCATGGCTTCCATAGGCTGTGAAGTTTCCGGCTGAGGAGTTAATAAGCATTTTCGGCACTGAAACCGTGCTGTTCCTGATGAATATGTCATTTTCAAGTTTTGAAAAACCAATGTCTTTCATCTCATCTATATCAAGGAACCTTGACAAGTTCTGGGTCGGACTGAATTCAATCAGCCGTCCGTTCAAAATTAACAAATGGGCTTCTGCCACCAGGGCATTGGTGGTAATGTCGAAATTGTCATTCAGCGGAGTGAGGATTGTTACATTACCTGTAAGACGCCCACGGAGGTTTTCACTTACGATGAACCCCTGCCCGAAATTATTGAATGACCTGAATGCATCATTAATGTCAATATCAGTCACTTCGAGTTTTGCCATGGAGAGGTAAGAGCCATTATTCTGTTTGCCTATAAGCAGCTCGCCGGAAAGGTCTCCTCCAAGACCCATGGCACTGATATTGCTGAAGGTCATGACATATGGGCGGTATGTCAGATTGCTCCTGAAATTTGACGCTGTAAATCCTTTGCTGAAAATGCTGTCCGCGGTAAGTCTCACGGCCATCAACACGTTGCGGGGGAAAATATTAAAGCCTCCTTTTTCGCTGCTTGTCGTGTCGTTCTCACTCCCGGTGAACAGGGTTGTTATGAATCTGTCTGTATGGATATCCCCCGTTATATTCATTGTTTCAGGTCTTCCGGCGAGCCAGGCAATAAAATTCTGCATCTCCGTACTGACAGAAAAGTTTTGTCCCTTATAGGAAAACTTAAGATTATCAGTGTTCAGATGTTCTTTTATAATGACAGATCCATTGACATTTGAGAAAGACATGCCTTTTGTTCCCAGGCCAGCGCCGAATTCGCTGAAGTTAAATTTAGCTTCAGGATGAAGCGCAGGGAGGTCAGAGGCAGAGAATCTTGCATTGTCAGGAAGAGTTCCCGAAAGTTTAATGCTCCCCTTAACGGACCCTTCCTGACCTTTTAAGAAGTCTGTTTTAATAAGCTTCTTCAGATCGTCAAAAATCAGGTCACCCGAAAGTGAGAGGTGAATTTCGGGCTTCATAAGATTCCGGAGTCTGAATGATCCGGTAAAATAAGCCTGGCCGAATGAAGTGGTGAGAGTGTCAACTGCAAAAACAAATGTCCGCGAATCATTCAGCTTACCGTTGGTCATGCTGCCGCTGAATGAAAGGTTGTTTACATTAAGCCCGGGAGTAAGATTGCTCAGCCGGCCGCGCGACAGGCTATATTTGACGTCAAAATGCGGGGATCCTTTCTTCCCGTATGCCCCCGTCAGGATGCAGGTCAGGTCAATGAGTCCGTCAGGATTGAGCCCCGCAGTTTCTTTCTTCCATTTTTCCGGAAGCCTGGCAACAAGGTCTGAGATATTTATCTTCCTTCCTTCAATTGACATGTCGAGAGTCCCTGAGCTGTAATTTACAGTACCATCAACTCCGAAGTTAAGCCCTGCAAGATCAATTGCACCCCGTGCAATTGACAGGGAATTGTCAGTTTTACGAAGTCTTATTATAGCTTTAGCAGGAATATTATAGATGGTCTTCCCTAAAATGTCAAGTGATGAAATGCCGGAAGTGAGAGAAATGGTCAGAAAAATACCGCTTCCGAGGATCTCGCCGCTAAGGTTGGATTCTTCAATTATGCCTGCAATTCTCAGTTTTGACTCCTTGTCAGAATAGACGGTCTTTATGTTCCTGGCTGTTATACTGTTGAGTTTCAGGTTCTTTCCACCACCTTTTTCTTCAGGAGAAAATAGCTCATAGTTTATTTTACCCCGGTCATCGGTCAGTACGTACAGTTTTCCGTCCCTGGCAGTGATGCTTCTTACGGCTATTGTACCGGTCAGGAGCGACGGGAGGTGAACTGCCAGGGAAAGCGATGATGCATACAGAAGGGTGTCATTGCCTTCGCCGTCAAACTGTGATCTGTCATAGTCAGGAGAAGGTGAGATAAGAAGCTCATTGAACCTGACCGTGATACTGGGGAAAGACTCAAAAATTGTGACATTTATGCTTCCGTAAGATATTTTTGTGTTTAAGGTCTTGTTGAATTTTTCAATGAGGTCAGCAGCCAGCTGGTCGCGTCTCAGCAGGGCATAGATGCCCGGTACGGCAACAGAGAGGGAAAAGAGAATAAAAATTATCAGGACTATCTTACGGGAAAGTTTCATTTTTCAAAAGACTGGCACATTTTATTTTTTCCGTGAAAGGAGGAATGAAAGATCTTCGCCGGGGCTTGCCTCGAATGGTTCGCTGCCCCTTGTAAAGATACGCGCTTTTCGGGGACCGATGAGTGAGAGTTTCTTACCCTCAACCAGGAACATGGTTCCCTCGCGCAACCCGGCGACAAAAATACCGGGGTTCACTTCGATGTACTCATGAATCCTTTGTTCACGTGTCTCCCCGGCGTGTCCTGCCGGGTTAGCATCGAGGTAATGAGGATTTATCTGGAAAGGAATAAGGTTAAACGCGCGGAAGGAGGAAGGCTCTGTCACGGGCATGTCATTGGTAGTCCGGATAGTCGGACATGCAACATTTGATCCGGCGCTCCATCCGATATAGGGGGTTCCGGCCTTGACTTTTTTGCGCACAGGAGAGAACAGTTTATTGTCAATAAGGCATTTGGCAAGCATCCAGGTATTGCCGCCACCGACTACGATGGCTGTAGCTTCGTTCACAGCTTTCACCGGGTCGGCGAAACGGTGAATTGATATGACATCATGTCCCACCTCCCTGAAACGTTCCTGCACTTTCTTCTCATAATCGTCATATGAGAAAGTTACAGCGGCATAGGGGATAAATAAAGCCTTAACTTTTTCCTTTCCCAGAAAATCCCTGATATTCTTCTTTGGATAATCAAGGTATGCCTCTCCGGCATTTGTTGAATTGCTGATAAGTAGTAATCTCATGTCTGCGCGGTTTGTGGTTTTAGATACCTGCTGAAAGTCAGCGTTCACCGCGTGTAAAGATAATTAAAAAAAGAAAGGCCGCTCACTGGAAGAGCGGCCTTCATATAGCGGGAGAAAACAGGTCAGTCGTTGAATGTCAAAGCAATGCCTACTTCAAAAGGATATAGCTCCGGCGCTTTTCCCTTTTCAAACATTGGTGAGAGATAGCATGTGCCGTACAACTGTATCATTTCATATCCAAGGCGGGCGGTAACGCCGTAACGCAGCAGGTTAAGGCTGAAATCATCACGGTTTTTTACTTTCTGTTTGCCATCTTCATAATAAACGACCCTGGTATGAGAACCCAGCTTGACAGCTCCTACTACTCCTGCCCCGATATTTATTGCACTACCGTGAGAGACAGGTATCTGGGCCTCAAGGATCACGGGTAAAACAGCATACACTGTTGCCAGTTTACTTTTTTCATAGTCGGCGGTCAGAGGATACTCAGGTATAATAACACCTTCAGCGTCAACTGAGATGCTATTATTTCTGTCAAACCTGTAATTGTTGAAATTTATGCCTAATGCCGTCACCAGCCCGAAGCGCCTTGTAATTCCCAGATTGACGCCAGGAGAAATAATGTTAAAAGCCTTTGACTTTGTAGAATTCAGGTTCAGGAAGCTGTTTTCCGGCTCCAGAGAAGTGGTCCGGAAGGCGGTAAGATAATTGTTATAACCCAGCTCCAGTCCCCCGAGGTGCCCCTTGAAACTGCTGCTGCGGTGTGACATACGGCTGTTATCAGGGAACTCTTCAGCATCAGTCTCGTCATCTTCATCATTTATCCTTGCACCTCTGTGCCCTAACTTAATGATAGTCTCATTGCCGGTATCTTCGATGACCACAACGTCATTGCCGATTCTGAACACGGCAGTGTCATCAGCTATTGTCTCTTGGTCCGCAATCATGATATCCTCCTCTTCAAGCACCAGGGTGTCAGGCAGATTTGCCAGCTCTGTCTGCTGTTCCAGATTTTCAAGCTTTTTAAGTTTTTCCTGATTCTCCTGTCCGGCTGCCGGAAGCAACAGGATTGTTCCTGCAATTAAAAATGATATTATCCTCTTCATATCTGAAAGTTTAATTATGATTATATAGCTGAGACGAATTGATGCCGCTGAAAGTTACGGCTCCTGAATACTTTTTTTAACCGGCGAGGAAAACGAGAGCAGTGATGAACTGAAATTCAGGGAAATGGGTTTGCCCTCATCAGACAAAACCCTTTCAAATTCCATTTCCCACCCAAGAACAGTGTTGAGGCCTTTCACACATGCGCCGGCAATCAGATATCCGTTAACCGGCTTATCATCTTTTGTAATAATTTTTGAAAGGGCTGTGATGCCTTTCATTATCCAGTTTACATCAGCGGGATCATTCAGGATTTCAGCAGGCATTTGATATTTTGTCATAGATATGAGCTCCGTTGTATTTAGGCCGCTAATAAACCTGACTGTCCCCGGATCACTGCTCACGGTAAGTGGCGTGGTGCGGGGGAATGATCTGCTCTCCATTTGAACAGGATCAGTGACATTTTGGGAGACAGGGATATTTTTTGTGTTCACGATTATCACTTTAGCATCAACGGGGAGAGCTGACGGAACAGGCTCCTTCATTGTTGCAGTTATTTCTGTCTCAGGCAGTATGACAGGACTGCTTTCTGTAATGGTCTTTTTTAGCAGGGGAGTGAGAGTGAAAAAGGCAAGAAACACAGCAGCTGAAGCCAGGGCAACATACATCACACGCTTAAAGATTATGACCATTTCGGTGGTTTTTAAACTGGCGTCTCGTCCATGCCATTTTTCATTGCCGGGAGTTAGTCGTATCCTTTTAAATTCCTCTGCCATTGCTTTTCTTTCAGGGTTGTCTGCAATGTGGGACTCAAATTCAAACAGGTGTTCATGATCCAGGCCACCATCAGCCCATGCGGCAGCCAGCAATGCAAACTGATCATCACTCATATCCTCAGGCCTCCTGAAGAGATTCTCCGGAGAGGGATATCTGTCATCAAAGGGAATAAGCCCCGGGATGTCATTCTCGTTTCTCATTGCCATACTGATGTTTTTACAAGATAATTGCGCATTGCAACACGACCCCTGAATATATGGATCTTTACCTGTGCCTCTGAAAGCCCTGTAATGGATCCGATTTCTTTATAACTGTAGCCTTCATAGTCCCTCAGCAGAATTACCGAACGCTGTGCCGGTGGTAGTTTTTGTAGGGCATTGTGCAGCAATTCGTTAAGGTCACTTTTATTTTCCTCGGCAAACAGCGATGAATCATCATAGAATTCAACCGCAACCAGCCTCGAATCTTTGCGTATCACATCTATCATCCTGTTATATGCAGAGGTAAAGAGCCAGGCTTTTACAGAGTCATATTCTATCTCAGTGACATTTCTCCAGAGCTTTTCATAGGTGTCCTGCACAATATCAGCGGCCCTTCCGCTGTCTTTAAGGCTGCGGTAAATGAACCTGTATATGTGATCGCCGTACTCTTTTACGGCCATGTTATACTCCTTGACTGTCATTAATCTGTCAGTGACAATATAAAGACGCTCCCGATCGCCCTTTTGTTACACTACTGCAAAAAAAGTCCCGCTCTTTCCGCGGGACTCAGGATAATATCCTTGTTCTTTTTATTTAAACTGATAGACCCTTATCCAGTCAACCTCCATCGATGAGATACCTCCCACGGGCCGGTCAACGCCGCCTGCAAGGTTTATATACATCTCTTCCTGTGGCACCCCGGAGGTCTCCCTCATTACCTCTTCACCGTTTATTTTCCAGACAAGACTTTCCGGTCTCCATTCGAGAGAGAATATGAAAAAGCCAGAAAGGTACCTGGATCCTATATTTTTCTTATAGTGGTTTCCCGTTGGGGAGAACAGATCAAACCAGACCTTCCCGCTGCCTGAACGGCATACATCAATGTGCGGAGTTATCCGGTCGCCCAGAAGCCAGAATGCATTACGGACAGCAGGATCAGAGAGATTTATCTTGGCAGTGAAAATTCCGTACTTCTGCCTGAATGAGACGCCGGAGTTAAGAAGTCCTGAAGTAAAGGCAAATTCCTTTGTAAAGAATCCCTTCTCTGGATCCCAGACTTTTCCGCTGATCTTTTGCGGCCTGGTAATAATACGCAGGACGCTGTGGCGTACTTCAAAATTCTCCGCAGGAGTATAGAACTGAAGATCAGTGGCAACACTGTAGCTGTCATGCAGCAGTTTATCTCCCCAGAAGTATTTGCTGAGCCACTTCTTCCTGTCAGGAGCGTCTCCATCAAACTCATCACTGAAGGTTAGCTCTCGCTTCTTCAGCAGATCAAATTTGCCGGAGTCCTTCACACTGAAGTACCACTTAATATCAGGAGAATTCTTTAGATCATTATATGCTGACAACTCCTTGTACATGTCTGTTTTCTCAAAGCGGCGCTTATCAAGGAAATATTCCTTCTTCTCTGTGAACTCTTTAGTCTTAAGATATTTCTCCAGTTCAAAGAATCTGTTCAGCCTCGCAGAATCTTTTACACTTACATAATTGCTGTATTCTTTTGATGCTTTGAATTTATAGTAGGAGACAACATCTCTTGCACTCTTTTTATCCTTATAATCAAGGAGTTTCTGATATTCGGGAGTATCCCTGAAGGTGACCGGCTTCTTGTTTTTTATTACGAGGAAAGCGGCTGAGGTGACAAACATTTTGAGTTCATCGAATCTTTTTACTTTATCAGGGTTCAGTTTTTTCTTCACTTCCCTGTCACCTTTGAGTTTTTTATATTCAAGGAATTTCCCGTATTCCTCAGTATTTTTAAATGTAACCGGCTTCATCCGCTCTTTCTGTCTGAATTCGGGCGACTGAATAAACCTCTCAAGATCTTCGAGATCAGAGATTTTTTTTGAACCATCAAGGGAGGTGAAGTTTCTCAGCAGCGCGCCGCCCTCTGTCTTGAAATAAAGCGCGATATCCTTTGCTTTTTTAAGAGAGAAAAACTCAGTTTCCCTTGCATGTTCCTCAGAGCCTTTATATGTGAGGGATTCAATCTCCTTCTTTTTCTGAATAAATCCGGCAGAAGTGACCCGGTCATGAAGGTCATTATATCTGGCAAGCGCTTCGGAACCTGTGAAGGATATCAGTTTTTCATATTCGGCGATTAGTGCCTTCTCCTCCTGTTCCAGTTTTGAAGTGGAAGGGATCATCCCCAGCATCAGCTTTAATGTAGACATTGTAGAATACGTTTTGATATAACCTGTTAAAGATAAATATCTTTCACAATATAATAGCCAAGATCAGACAATAATTTGTTATTTAGATAGCGGATAATAATCTAATAATGAATTCATAAGGAGCTCACATACAATTACATAAAACATGAAGACGAGAACTTTGATCATTGCCGGGCTGCTTCTGCTGACAGCCTGCGGGAGCATAAAAACTAAAAGCAGTGCAGGGGCTGAGTCTCAGGATCGGCTCCTGCTGGCAACACTATGGTACCAGAAATCAGCTGAAATGAAGGCCATGTATTACCAGTGTTACAGTAATGCTGAAGCTGCCCTGGTGAACAATTTAGCCGTTTCGGAGGGTAAAAAAACACCTGCAGTCGTAATGGATATTGATGAAACAGTGCTAGACAACAGCCCGTTTCAGGGCTGGCAGATAATAGAAAACAAAGGATTTAATGATCAGGATTGGACTCGCTGGGTTGAGCTTGCTACGGCAGACCCACTTCCGGGAGCGGTTGAGTTCACCCGATTTGCTGACTCACTTGGTGTTGAGGTGTTCTATGTTTCAAACCGCAAAACAACGGAACTTGCCCCCACTCTTGCGAACATGGTCAGGCTTGGTTTTTCCGATGCAGACAGCACTCACATGCTCCTAAAGGGCAGCGTATCTTCAAAAGTAGAGAGACGGGCGCAGCTCGAAAACAGCTGCGAGATACTTCTCCTTATAGGTGATAACCTTGCTGATCTTGATGCCGTCTTCGAAAAGCGGGGAGCGGATCTGGGGTTTTCAGATGCCGACCGGAAGAGAAAATTGTTCGGGACAAAATATATTGTCCTGCCTAACCCGATGTACGGAACATGGCTTTCAGAGTTGCTTAAAAAGACCGAAGGCGAAAATACCAGGGATAAATTGGTAAAAAATACTGAAGGTTTCTGAGACAATTAGTGTAACTTAGCTTTTCGTTTTTTTTACCTGATGGCTGCGGCCACGGGGCTGCCACCGAAGTCATTAGTATGTTTTTAACCGGAGATGCAAAAATGATAAATACCGAAAGAACAAAAAAGCTTACTATTGCATTTACAGCCATCCTGCTGATATGCGATTCCCTTTCGGCGCAACAGGTCAGTGCCACTGAAATCATCCGTCGTGCAGATGAGAAATTCAACGGTGAAAAGAGCGGTTACAGCGTCATGGCAATGACCATAGTGAGACCCACATGGCAGAGGACCGTGGAGTTCAGGTCCTGGTCAATGGAAGATGACTACGCCCTGACCCTCATTACGGCTCCGTCACGCGAGAAAGGCCAGACCTTCCTGAAACGCGGAAGTGAGATGTGGAGCTGGAACCCGGCAATAAACAGGCTGATAAAGCTCCCGCCGTCAATGATGTCACAGGGATGGATGGGCTCAGACTACACTAATGATGACATCCTGAAGGAATCATCAGTAGTAGATGATTACACTCATTCAATTGAAGGCGAGGAGGATACTGACGGACGGCCATGCTGGAAGATAAGGCTGACGGCCAGGGAGGATGCTGATGTGCTCTGGGGTTACCAGTTATGGTGGGTTGACAAACAGGAATACATTGTTCTCAAAGCCGAACTTTATGACGAGGACGGCTATATGGTGAGATCTGAAAGAGGATCAGAACTTAAAGTGCTTGATGGAAGGCTCCTGCCAACCATTATTGAACTTGTTCCTGCTGAAAACCCCGGCAACAAAACGGTTCTGAAAATCATTGAAATGAAATTTAACATCACCCTTGACGCCGGTTTCTTCTCTCAACAGAATATGAAAAGTATCAGATAATTATGTTACAGGATTAATTCAACAGGGTTATGAAAGACTACCAGCTTGCCTGGAGAAATTTGTGGCGTAATAAAAGGAGGACACTGATAACTGCTGCCTCTGTGTTTTTTGCAGTTTTTTTTGCGCTGGTAATGAGATCATTCCAGCTTGGAGCATATGAGCGTATGTTCCAGAACGCCATTGAATCCTATACCGGTTATCTGCAGCTACAGCATAAAGACTATTTTGATGATCCGGTGGTAGATAACAGTTTTATACTTGACAGGTCACTTATTGACAGCATATCGTCAGACCCTAACGTTGCCGCCGTGGTGCCCCGGTTTGAATCCTTTGCCCTGGCAGCCGCCGGCAGCCGCACGCAGGGTGTGATGGTCATGGGAATAGACCCTGTAGGAGAAGACCGGGTCTCTGACATCAGGAACAGGCTTGTAAAGTACAAGCTGAAACCTGAAGCGATAGAGAACATAAAAAAAGAGAAAGTGCCGGATAATACTAAAAAGCTTCTGGATATCTTTGCTAAGGAGTCTTATTCAAGCGATGGCAGGCTGATGCTTGATCTTGCTATTAATGCCAGAGACTCTGCAGTCATTATGCCGGTCATACGCAGGCATGCCTCTTTCGTCAATAATTATCTTGACAGTGAGATCCGTGATGGCATTCTGATAGGCAATGGGCTCTCTGATTATCTGAAGGCAGGAGTTGGCGACACTCTGGTCTTAATGGGCCAGGGCTATCACGGTACTTCTGCTGCCGGCAAATACGTCATCAGGGGCGTTGTGAAACTGCCGGCACCTGATATTGATAATATCATTGTATATCTGCCCATAGAAACGGCCCGTGACCTGTATGCCGCTCCCGGCATGGCCACAACAGCCGTTCTCAAGCTTAACGATAATGACGATGATGAGGTCTTGCTGACAGCAGACAGACTGGGGGCTATTCTTGAAGACCCTCTGATGATACGTACGTATCGTGAGCTGAATGCCCTGCTTAGTAACCAGATCGATGCCGACAATAAGAGCGGAATGATAATGATAGGGATACTCTATCTCGTTATCGCCTTTGGCGTTTTCGGAACAGTCCTGATGATGCTCGCTGAGAGACGCAGGGAGTTCGGGATGCTGGTATCAATAGGGATGCAGAAAAAGAAACTGGCAAAAGTGATAACCC
>Ga0307376_10004003_pt1 | contig 13633 bp, 16 predicted proteins | sample TR2MG_FD_202536 | JGI IMG/M metagenome (GOLD analysis project Ga0307376, IMG submission 202536) | Soil microbial communities from Risofladan, Vaasa, Finland - TR-2 | ecosystem: Environmental > Terrestrial > Soil > Coastal area > Acid sulfate soil | place: Finland: Risofladan, Vaasa | collected...
CTCAAACTCAAAATGAATTAACTTCAATTCAAGTGTGAGCATTTATGCTAGTTGCCAACCCAGCCTAAACCAGGCCAGCTACCGCAACAACACCCACACCTATCGGCTGTAAATTGTTAAAGATCAGCCTCTTATGACTTCGCATTCGTTGCGTTGCCGTTTCGAGAGGTGCGCATTCTACGTAGTTCACATAAAACGTCAACACTTATTTCGAAGTGGTTGCGGGGGCAGGATTTGAACCTACGACCTTCGGGTTATGAGCCCGACGAGCTGCCAGACTGCTCCACCCCGCGCCTGTCGCAATGTTTCGCGTCAATCGAGAAGCGAGACTATAGCAAAGACTCCCCGAGGACGTCAACACTTCTTCGGCTTTCCGATCAGGCCAGACTGCCCTGGAAGACGGATCCTCCAATGATTTCAACGCTGGCCATGCCAAACCATTCCCTCCCACCGGATGACGGGGCGGCGGCGATCCCACCACGTAAAATTGCCAGGCAGACAGGCGGTTGCCCTTGTCGCTACCATACAAGGCTTGCATGGACAGGGAGTTGAGTGTGCGCATGACCGAGTTTTCCCTTTCGCGCTTGCCGCGCATCGAGTTTGGCGCCTGCGTGCTGGCCAGATTACCAGCCCTTGCCCGCGGATATGGCGCGCATGCCTTGCTCGTCACCGGTGCCGGCTCGCTGAAAAGCTCGTCGTTCTGGCCGGCCGTGACGGCGGGGCTTAAAGCGCAGGGCATTTCGTGGCTGCACCTTGCCATCCCGGGCGAACCGTCGCCGCAGATGGTGGACGAGGCCGTGCGCGCCTTGCACCTGGAGCCCATCGATGTAGTCATCGGCATCGGCGGCGGCAGCGCGCTGGATGCCGCCAAGGCAATCGCCGGCCTGCTCAAGCCCGGCAATTCGGTGATGGATCATCTGGAAGGCGTGGGGCCCGAGTTACCGTACGCCGGCCCTGCCACCCCGTTCATCGCCGTACCGACCACGGCGGGCACCGGCTCGGAAGCGACCAAGAATGCGGTATTGAGCGTGCCGGGGATGGATGGCTTCAAGAAGTCCTTCCGCGATGAGAAACTGGTGGCGGAAGTCGCGCTGGTCGACCCGGATCTTTTGGCGACCTGCCCGCCTGCAGTCATCGCGGCGAACGGCATGGATGCCTTCACCCAGTTGCTGGAGTCCTTTGTCTCCAGCCGCGCCGCACCACTGACCGATTCGCTCGCCTGGGGCGGCATGAAGGCCGCGCGCGACGGCCTGCTGGCTTTATACGTGGGCGCCGGCGACGCCGTGGCGCGCGAGCGGATGGCGTACGCGGCGCTGGTGTCGGGCATCGCGCTGGCGCAGGTCGGGCTTGGTTCGGTACACGGACTGGCCGCGCCGCTGGGGGCATTCTTCCCGATTCCGCATGGCGTGGCGTGCGGCACACTGGTGGCGATGGCCACGCGCATCAATATCGAAGCGCTGCGCACGCGCGAACCGGCGCATCCGGCGCTGGGAAAATACGCGCAGGTGGGGCGGTTGCTGAGCAAACAAGGCCATCTGGACCAGGAAGCCGCCCATGTCGCCCTGATCGACACACTGGAAGCCTGGACCCACGCGCTTGGGCTGCCGACGCTGGCACATTACGGAGTGACGCCCGCCGATATTCCGCGCATCGTGGCCGACAGCCGCGGTAGCAGCATGAAAACCAATCCGGTCTTGCTCGAGGACAGCGACATCGCAGCCATTCTCGCGGCGCGGATTTGACCATGCCGCGCTCAAGTTAAACGCACGCCATCCGCTATTCCTGCGACTCAATCATCTGGAGCACATCATGTCCGGCCTCCTGGTTTTTTTTATCGTGCTCGCCCTGCTCGCCGTTTTCGGCGTGTTCATCTTCAACCAATTGGTGACGCTGAAGCACAACGTCGGCAAGTCCTGGTCGAACATCGATATCCTGCTCAAACAGCGCCACGACGAACTGCCCAAACTGGTCGAGACCTGTAAGCAATACATGCAATTCGAGCAGGAAACGCTGGAGAAGGTGATGCAGGCGCGCAGCCAGGTGGCCAGCGCACGCGTATCGCACGACATTCCCGCGCTGGGGCAGGCCGAAGGCGCGCTGCGGCTCGGGTTGGGCAATCTGTTTGCGGTCGCCGAAGCCTATCCCGAGCTGAAAACCAACGAAACCTTCCAGCATCTGCAGGGGCGAATTACCGGGCTGGAAAACGCCATCGCCGACCGCCGTGAGTTTTACAACGACTCGGTCAACGTCAACAACGTGCGCGTCGAACAGTTCCCCGACACCGTCGTCGCGCGGCTGTTCGGCTTCCGCCAGTTTTCGCTGCTGCGGTTTGTCGCCGAGGAAAAGAAAGACATCGACCTGAAACAGCTCTTCAATAGCTGATGTTTTACACGTACGGGGCGGCCGAATGGCGGCACGATTACGCCAATCTCGTGCTGGGCGGCGGCAACCTGCTCATCCTGCTGCTCGGTTTCCAGTTGCACTCGCGCATCGGTTGGCAGATCAGTTTTACGCTGGTCGGGCTGACCAGCTTCTGGGCGTGGTACGCCAACCTCAAGCGCTACCGCGCCGTGGCAGACACGCCGACCTCGCGCATCGCCTCCGCGCCGCAAGGCTATATCGAGCTGGTCGGCCGCGGCCGGCAGCCGCCGGGCGCCGACCTGGTCAGCCCGCTCAGCGGTCTGCCCTGCCTGTGGTACCGCTACCGCGTTGAACGCAAAAACGGCAATCGCTGGGAACATGTCGAATCCGGCATCTCGCACGACACCTTCGGTATCAGCGATGGCAGCGGCATGGTCCTTGTCGACCCCGACGGCGCCGAAATCCTCACCTCACGCAAGCAGGTTTCAAACGCAGGGGGCTATCGCAAAACCGAGTGGACCTTGGTTGAAGGCGAAACTCTTTACGTCATCGGCGAGCACGTCACTCTCGGCGGCCCCAACGCCGTGCTCGACAAAAAAACCGATCTTTCCACCCTGCTGGCCGAATGGAAACGCGACAAGTCCGCCCTGCTGGAACGCTTCGACGCCAACCGCGACGGCGAAATCGGCCTCGACGAATGGGAGCGCGCGCGCCAGGCCGCATCCGATGAGGTCGACCTCGCCCATCTCGATATCCGCCTGAAAGACGGCATTCACCTCATGCGTCAGCCTGCGTACGGCCGCCCCTTCCTCATTGCCAACCGCGAAGTCACCGCACTGATGCGGCATTTTCGTCTGTGGAGCTGGGCGCATCTGGTGCTGATCATGGCCGCGCTGCTGGGCCTGACCTTCGTCGAGCGCACGCTCTGAATGACGCTTGCCCTGCCTGGCTTAGCGCCCTATAGTTGAGACACGGAGGACGCGCAATGAAACAGTTCATACCCGAAACGCCACCCGACTACGACCACACCCGCATCGTCGAGCGGCCCGATGGTTGTTACTGGATCGATGCCGATACCAGCGAGGAATATGGGCCTTTCCCGAGCATACTGGAAGCCGTGCAGGACATGGAATACAGTGCCGAAAGCGACTTTGAGCCCGGCGAAACGGTGGCAGAGGCCGAAGAGGAAATCGGCATATCCGACTGGATCGATCCCGACACCGGCGAACCCGGTGAAGGCGCTCACCGCCCGATAGAGTGAGGCCCGGCTGAGCCTGGCCGGACAGCTTTTTCCGGGGCCGCCGCCGCCGCGGCACGCGCCTCACGTTCAAATAAATTATCGCAATACGGATCCCCGCCGCGCACCCACGCGAGCAGGCCGGCGAGCGGATACAACAGCAGCAACAATACGCCCCAGCGCTCGAACTGCCTGACATGCGCGCGCTCGTGCGCACGGGTTGCCGTCAGCGCGTCCAGCGACACGCCCACCACCACATGGCCCAGCGTGATCGCCGCCACCGCGCCGCTGAACGGCAAGCTCCGCCTTAACACCCATGCCGGCCAGCCACCCGCGGCCTCCAGCACGCCATCCACCCGCAGCAGGGCGCCGCCGCTGCCGCGCGCGATGAACGCCACCAGCATGCCAAGCAGGGTCACCGGAAATGCCCACAGATAAAGCAGGACCCGCAGCATTCAGGCGTCGATCGCACCCGCGAACCAGCGTACTTCCGGCAGGCCCTGGCGCACAAAATGTGCCCGCGCCCGATCCAGCTGCGCTGCGGTGCCCGCTGCATAAACGTCGAAGCGATGCAGGTCGGGGTAATCCAGCACGATGGCCTCCAGCACAGCGTCGAGGTCATCGGGCTGCGCATGGGGCACGTAATTGAAATTGTCCAGCGCATCGGCCCAGGTACGGCACAGATTGTCCTGATAATGGCCGGCCTCGTCGGCCACCCAGTGCAGGTCGATCGATTCGGCCAGTTCCAGCGACATCGCGTGCTGGACCAGACTCTTGATCGGCGCGAAGCCGATACCGAAGGCAAGAAAAATCACCGGCCGCGGCGAATCTTCATCCAGCACGAATTCGCCGAACGGGCCTTCCAACGCGACCGTATCGCCAGCTTTCAGCGCGGTGAACACCGCGTCGGCCAGCACATCACCGGGGCGATGCGGAATCTGCAATTCTATATTGCGGTCTTCGCACGGACAGCTGGCAATGGCGTATCGCCCGCGGCCGCCATCGATCGACACCTCAATGCTTTGCCCGCCGAGATATCGCAGACGCTGACTGCGCGGCGTCAGAATATGCAGTGCGGCCATCTGTGGATTGAGTATTTCCACCGACTTGACCTTGGCGCTGATCTGCTGCACCGGAATGGCGTGCGCGCCTTCCACGTTGGTCTCGATCACCACATCGTTCACCGGCGCATACGCGCACAGCAGAATCACCCCGGCATCCTTATCGGCCTGCTTCATCATGTAGTCGTAGGCACGGACTTTTTTTACCTCGCCCGAAACCAGCCGTGCCTTGCACTCCCCGCAGTTGCCGTTGCTGCAGCCGTAGTTGAGCGAAATGCCGTTGCGCAGCGCAGCATCGAGCAACGTGTCGTTGCCCTCCACAATGAATTCGTGGCCGCTTGGCTGGATGGTGACATGGGCTGACATGACTTTAAGTATCCTTTCCTGTGCAATCGCTGCCTGCGCCAGCAGCGCATCGGGCGGCATTTCGGCCAGGTTGCGCAGCAGAAATGCGCGCACGCTGTGTAGCGCATGATGTGTTTCGGCGCTGGCTTCTTCGTCGAATTCGTCGATCTTTTCGTCCAGCCAGGCCATCACGTTACCGTAATGCAGTAACAGGGTCCTGGCCGCGGCATACTCGTCGCCCAACTCTGTGAGCCGTGCCGCCAGCACTTCCTTGTCCGGCAACACGTTTTCGTACACCCGTTTGGCAAACGCCTTGTCCTTGATTTCCTGAACCCGGCGAAACTCTGCGTCGTCATCCCACTTCACATCGGGAAACATACGCAGCAACTCGTCGAGCTCGACCATGCCATCGAAGGTCGCCAGCAGACCGCTGCGGATCACTTCCTGCAGCTTATGACGCGGCTGATTGATCAGCTTGGCCACACGGGAAAGCGGGAGTAAATGACTCATGGGATCATGTTACTACGTGTTTCTGACGGACAGAATCGGCAATCCACCGGGTTCCGGATCCCGATTCGCTTGCCTGGTGCTTCTGCCAATACAATCGCACCACGCTCTAATTACACGATGTTCCATCGCACCATGCCTTCAGTCACCACCCGCCCCTGCCCCGCCGACGCCCGCACCGCCCTCGAACAGGCCGGCCTCGCGCCCGCCTGGGCGCGTCTGTATGCCGCACGCGGCGTCACCCATCCCGAGCAGATCGCGCACCGACTGCCGCAGTTGCTGCCGCCCGTCGGGCTGCTGCACGTCGAACGGGCTGCCGCGCTGCTGGCCGACGCCATCGCCGCAAACAAGCGCCTGCTCATCATCGCCGACTACGACGCCGATGGCGCCACCGCCTGCGCGGTCGGTGTGCGCGGCCTGCGCCTGCTCGGCGCACAGGTCGATTTTCTGGTGCCCAACCGGCTCGAACATGGCTACGGCCTCACCCCCGACATCGTCAAACTCGCCGCCGCGCGCCGGCCCGATCTGATCGTCACCGTCGACAACGGCATCGCCGCCGTCGACGGCGTGGCGGCGGCGAACGCGCTCGGCATCCCGGTGCTGGTCACCGACCATCACCTGCCCGGCGACGCCTTACCGGATGCCGCCTGCATCGTCAACCCCAGCCAGCCGGGCTGCGGCTTCGCCTCAAAGAACCTGGCTGGGGTTGGGGTAATGTTTTATGTATTGCTGGCGCTGCGCGCCGAACTGCGCCAGCGCGGCGCGTATGCGCAGCAGCCCGAACCCGACTTGCGCGCACTGCTCGACCTGGTCGCCCTCGGCACCGTCGCCGACGTCGTCAGGCTCGACGCCAACAACCGCACCCTGATCGAAAACGGTCTGGCGCGGATGCGCGCGGGCAAGGCCAGCGCCGGCATCAACGCGCTATTCCGCGCCGCCGGACGCGACCCCGCGCGCGCCACCGTGTTCGATCTCGGTTTCATGCTCGGCCCGCGGCTCAACGCCGCTGGCCGCATCGACGACATGGCGCTCGGCATCGAATGCCTGCTGACCGACGATCCCGCCACCGCGCAGCAGCTGGCGCAGCAGCTCGACACCCTCAACCGGACGCGGCGCGACGTCGAAGCCGACATGCTGGAGGAGGCGCTCGCCATCCTCGCCAGCTTCAACCCCTCCGACAGCCACAGCCTCACCGCGTATCAGCCCGGCTGGCACATCGGTGTCATCGGCATCCTCGCCTCAAGGCTGAAAGATAAGTTCCACCGCCCCACCATCGTGCTGGCCAGCAATGAAAATGGCGGAACGGGAGAGTCGGGTGAACTCAAGGGTTCCGGCCGCTCCATCCCCGGCCTGCACCTGCGCGACGCGCTCGATCTGATCGACAAACGCCATCCCGGCCTCATCCTCAAATTCGGCGGTCACGCCATGGCGGCCGGGCTCAGCCTTTCCACCGGCCGTCACGAAGAATTCAGCCGGGCGTTCGAGACCGTGGTACGCGAGCTGATCGACCCCGCCGACCTCGAAGGTGTAATCGAAACCGACGGCGAACTCGACGCCACCGACCACAGCTACCAACTCGCCATCGAGCTGGACCACGCCGTCTGGGGACAGGGCTTCCCCGCCCCGCTGTTTTGCGCCACCTTCGATGTTGTGGCACAGCGCGTCGTCGGCGAAAAGCATCTCAAGCTCAAACTCGCGCGCGAAGGCGAGGTGTTCGATGCCATGCGCTTCTTCCACCCCGATCCGCTGCCCGACCGCATCCGCGCCGTCTACGCCCTCATGCCCAACGAATACAATGGTCAGCAATCGCTGCAGCTAAAGCTGCAACACTGGGAACCCGCGGGGGAATAGTTACAAGATTCAAGTGACAAGCCACAAGGCGATCCTGGCTTGACCTAAAGCGCGTAGCCCCTTGGGGCCTGCAACTTGAATCTTGAATCTCGCCTCTCAGGCGTATCCCTCCGGATTGCCCTGCTGCCAGCGCCAGGCATCCGCGCACATACGCGGCAAGTCGTATTCCGCGCGCCAGCCCAGGTCACGCGCGGCCCGCGAGGGATCGGCCCAGCATTGCGCCACGTCTCCCGCGCGCCGCGCGACGATCCGGTATGGCACCGGCTTCCCGCTCGCCGCTTCGAACGCATGCACCATATCGAGCACGCTCACGCCGCGGCCAGTGCCCAGGTTCCAGGTCTGCACCCCGCCCAGCTTCAGCAGCGTGTTCAGCGCCGCCACATGCCCGCGCGCCAGATCGACCACATGGATGTAATCGCGCACCCCGGTGCCGTCGGGCGTCGGGTAGTCGCCGCCGAACACACTGAGTTGCGGGCGGCGCCCCACCGCCACCTGCGCCACATAGGGCATCAGATTGTTGGGGACACCGCGCGGGTCTTCACCGATCAGACCCGACTCGTGCGCGCCCACCGGATTGAAATAGCGCAACAGCGCAATTTTCCAGCCCGCGTCCGCAAGCGCAATATCGCGTAGCATTTCTTCGATGAAGAGCTTGGAGCGGCCATAGGGATTGGTCGCCGACAGCGGAAAATCCTCGGTGATCGGCACCGTCGCCGGGTCGCCATACACCGTGGCGGACGACGAGAACACCACCGATTTCACGCCGGCAGCAGTCATTTCCTCGAACAGCACAATGCTGCCCGCGATGTTGTTGTCGTAATACAGGATCGGTTTTTCCACCGACTCGCCCACCGCCTTCAGCCCGGCAAAATGCACCACCGCGTCAATCTCATGCCGGGCGAACAATGCGCGCAGCGCCGCGCGCTCGCGGATATCGCCCTGCACGAACGTCACCGATTTGCCCGCAATCTGCGCCACCCGGTCCAGCGACTTCACGCTGCTGTTCGACAGGTTGTCGAACACCACCACCTCGTGCCCCGCTGCCAGGCATTCCACTGCGGTATGCGACCCGATATAACCTGCCCCGCCGGTCAATAGAACTTTCAAATTTATCTCCCCCATTTTTTCTGTTTTTTTAATTGGTTATGTCACTGTTGGCTGTCGAAGTTATGTTTTGCCCCCTCTGATGAAATCCCTACCCTGCGGCATTCCGCAGGTGGCCCCGAGGGCGACTTCAACCGCGATGCGCCGCAAGGCGCAAAGAGCAAATGCTCGCCAGGATCTTGCCGCGCCACCTTTGCGGGTTCCCGCCCGCATCGCGGCTGAAGCCGCTCCACAGGGCTGGCCAACACCAACAAAACGGTGAAAGAGCCTTTTTAATTATGCTGCACGACATGAGGCCAGTTCATCGCGCATGCAATTCACAAACCCGTGGTGAAGTCCTGATAGGCGCGCGCCAATCCTTCGCGCATATCCGTTCTCGCCGTCCAGCCCATCGCATTCAGCCGCCCCACATCCATCAGCTTGCGCGGGGTGCCATCAGGCTTGCTAGGGTCGAATTCGAGTTTGCCCGGATAGCCCACCACGTCTTTCACGGTCTCGGCCAGTTCGCGGATGGTCAGGTCGTGGCCGACGCCGATGTTCATCAGCGGCGGCAAGCCGTCGTTACGGTCCTGTCCCAGCAGCGGAACGAACTGTTCGTCCGGCAGGTTCATCAGATAGACGCAGGCGTCGGCCATGTCTTCGCTGTAAAGGAATTCGCGCCTGGGGGTACCGCTTCCCCAGACACTGACGCTCGGCGCATTCGCCAGCTTCGCTTCGTGAAAGCGGCGGATCAGCGCGGGGATGACGTGGGAATTTTCCGGATGGTAATTGTCGCCCGGGCCATACAGATTGGTCGGCATGACAGCGAGATACTGGGTTTTGTATTGCCGGTTGTAGCTCCAGCACATCTCGATGCCGGCGATCTTGGCCAGGGCATAGGGGCGGTTGGTGGGTTCAAGCTCGCCGGTGAGCAGGTACTCTTCCTTCATCGGCTGCGGCGCCAGCTTGGGGTAGATGCAGCTGGAACCGAGAAACAACAGGCGCCTGACGTTATTCTTATACGCGGCGTGAATGATGTTGGTCTGGATGGCGAGGTTGTCGCGGATGAATTCGGCTGGATAGGTATTATTGGCGTGGATACCGCCGACCCTGGCCGCGGCGAGAAAGACGTAGTCGGGTTTCTCGGCGGCGAAGAAGGCCTCGACCGCTGCCTGACTGATGAGGTCGAGCTCGGCGTGGGTGCGGGTAACGAAGTTATCGAAGCCCCTGATGCGCAGGTTGCGTATGAGGGCGGAGCCGACCAGACCGCGGTGGCCAGCGATGTAGATTTTAGAATCCAGTTTCAAGTTACAAGTCCCAAGTTACAAGTCTCAAGTCGCAAGTTACAAGGAGAGGTCTTGGAACTTGGGAGAAAGATGAAGGAAAGAGGTCGCGCAATTTTTGCGGTGGCTTGACCCCGCAACCTGACGTGACCCGCAGAACTGACTCGAACCCCGGATTGTTTCCATAGAGCGCGCACGTCAAACAGGCCGTTGGCGACTTGTCGCTTCCAGGCACTTTCAGTTCTGGCACCCGCCACCTTCCGCTTTCAAGTGTAATTCGAAAGGAGTCGGTATGGAACTCTGGTAGCCATCCATAAACGCGTTATCGGACTGGATGTTCATCAGGCGTAAATCACGGCCTGCGCCATTGTCGAAGAGCCTGACGGAACGACGCGTATTGAGCAACGACAATTTGATGCGGTCAAGCGTGCATTGATTGAAATGTGGCATTGCAAGACCTGGCCCTGAAGTGCTGGCGGAACTGACCCACGGCGGCACCTGGGAAAACGGTGGCCCTTATTGTTGCTACTATTGTTACCAGCTAAAGGACGTCTTTTTAATTCGCCAAAAGGAGCGCAACGTGAACACACGGTATTTCATCACCGCCTTGGGACTCATGTTTTTTGTGACGGTTCCTTCGGTCAGTTTTGCACAGGGCAAAGCGCTGATCACTTCGCCAACAGATGGTGCCACCCTGGACGGGATGGACGAGAACCGGCTCGCCTATGAGGTGGTGCACGGCCCGCGCGGTGATCACGCCCATCTCTATGTCGACAACAAGGAGGTGGCGATATTGCGCAAGTCCAAGGGCAGCTATTTGCTGGAAACCCTGTCATCCGGCAAGCACAGCCTCTGTGTCAAGGTGGTGAACAAGGCCCATGTGCCCATTGGCATTGAACAGTGCATCCAGGTCACGGTGAAATAAGCCTTGGAACCGGAAAATCTTGCCTATGCCCTGACCCAGGTGGTGCATAACTTTGGCGCCATCGCAGTGCTGGGTGGCGCAGTATTCGCGCTTTGGCCCGCACCCCGGCTGGAATTTGGGCGCACATTCGCCTGGCTGATCCTGGTTGCCTGGACCGCGCAGCTTGTCAGTGGCGGCACGTTCGGCCTCATCAGCTACCACTATTACGGCGAGACGCCGGATCTGAGCAGCGTGGCCATGACGGCCCTGGTCGTCAAGATAGCCGCAGCGTTTTCGGGCGTGTTGCTGTCCGCTCTCTTTCTTCTGCGTGGCCGGCAATGGCGCCCCGATGCGGTGAAACGCACCTTCCATGGCCTGGCCGCGCTGGGCGCGGTGGCGCTAACGGCCGCCGCTTTTCTGCGCTGGTTTTCCTGAATCGCTTGATACGGATTGATTGATTCGGCCGATAAAGTTTGAAGCCCGTTCACTGAAACAGCTCCATCGAGGGCTTCCAGCGGGAGGCGGCACAGGCCATGCAGGGCAAACCCGGCTTGCCGAAGGCGGATGCTCAAACCTGTTCCGCCGATCCGATGCCCACTATCCCCGCATCATCCCGGCGATCCGCTGCATGTCGGTTTCGAGGATGGCCTCGACGTCGAGGGTGATCGCCACGTCGTCGCCGACAACCAGACCATTCCGGTCCATCGGCGCATTCCAGCTGACGCCGAAATGATGGCGGTTGATCACCGTGGTGGCCACGAAGCCGATGCGGCTGGCCGGTCCAAGATCTTTGCCGTCTTCCCAGTAGGGGCACTGCCAGCGGCCCAGATAGCGCGTGACCAGTTCGACCGGACGGGTCACACCGCAGAGGGTGAGATCGCCCAGCACCTTGTAATCGGTCTCACCGACACAGCGCACCTCGCTGTTGCGGAAGATCATCTCCGGATACTTCTCCACGTCCAGGAAGCCCACGCCGCGCAAATGCGCGTCGCGCGCATCGTCTCCGGTCCAGATCCCGGCGGTCCCGATCGTCGTCTCGACCGCGGCGGCCCCCATCGGATTATCCGGATCGAAATCGATACTGCCATGCACGTTCTTGAACATTCCGCGCATGGTTGAAACCATCATGTGGCGCACCGCAAACGCCGCGGCGGAGTGTCCAGGTTCGAAAATCCATCTGGTCATTTTCAGCTCCTCCAATCATCTCTCGACGCCTTGTTCGGCTCCAGGCATAGGAGCCGGCGTGCGTGCCTCGGAAAATCAGTATAGGAAATCGTGCTGGAAAAACGAGGCGCGCCAACCATTCGTTCTCAACGGAATTGGCCTGCACTTGTGAAGTTGATCCGGCCAATGCGGGCGGCGAGATGGCGTCGGTGATACGCTTGCAAAGACCGTCAACCTTCCCTCTTCGATAACAAGGTCAAGCCACATGGACATGACCCATTATTCAGACCTGCTAAACGCCGCCAGGCAACAGTCCGAACCGCAACGGCTTCTGTTCGTTTTCACCCAACCCGAATTGCCTGACGGCTATACTGACGCCAAGAATCAGGATTTTCACGCCGGTACAGGCGGCGTATTGACCCCTAAAATGTGTACCGACAAAGCCTTGGATGAACCAGGCGATTTTTCCGATCTCGTCGCGGAATCACACCAGATGGGGCAGGATTGGAAAATCGTGTTTATCGCCTGCCTGGCAGGGCGTGCGGGGGCCATGCCGAGCACCGAAGAGGCGCAGACGCACTTAACTACGATGGTCAATTCCATCCAGAATGGCGTGATCTCCAAATATCTGGCATACGACCAGGATGGGAATCTGGTTCGGTTTTCCTGAAAACAGCATTCGTCCTTACAGTTTGCGCGGCCGTCGGGTGAAGTGGATGATCTTGTCCAACTGGAAGCGCATTTGTTTGCCGGCACGCTCGGATTTTTTGGTCAGCGCTTTTTGTACCAGATCCGAAAAAGCGACCAGATCCTGCCGCGGATAATCCTCCTGCACGCCACCATCCTGAAAGAACTCGGCAATCCAGCGCGCATCCAGTTCGTGTTGTCCGGTCTCCTGCAAATATTCCATTGCAGCCATCTCGACGTATTCGCTCAACTTGGGCATCGCGGTTCCCGTGAAAATTGTCTCCAGCCCAGCAGGCGTTATGGGTGATGTGAGTGACGGAGACGGCATTTCAGAGCCGGGCGACGTTTGTTGCCAAACCACGGACCCCATGAGACACACCCCCGTCAGCAGAAAATGCTACGCTTTCAACTGGCAGGTATCATCCACAAATCCGATGATAGACCCCATTTATTCTCGGCTTGATTGGTGTACTCCCGGCCAACTGGCCGTCATCCCGCCAAAGTCGACTTTCCGTGGGATGGCTGCGTCTGCATCTCAATCGTCATCGTCGTCGCGATGCGTGGCTCGACGATCCCGACGCTATTTTTTTGGCATCGGTTTGTCACCATAGACGGCCTGATACACCTCGTCCGGCGAGAAACGGCATTCCAACCGTGCGTGCAGTTTTTTCAGCATGGTGGTGTCTGGCTTGAAAAGCAGCACACCAGTTTGCGCCTTGATTTCCAGCCTGATTTGTTCGCAGGACTCAGCCTGGGGAACTGCGGCATTGGCATTGACGGCTAACAGCCCGAGCAAGCCGATGACAGGGAAGTAGTTGTGTTTAATGTATGTGAGCATCATGGACTCCAGTTTGGTGTTTGACGGATGTCACTTTGCCGGATCTGACCTGAACAGATGGTGAATCCGCTGTTCACCTTGCATTCATCGCACACGCTGGCGTGCCCCCCGCCCATAACTGGGCAATCGCCAAAGAGGTTGGGCTGCAAAGCCCAACCCGCACGGGTTGACTGACCGACCCAGCTTAAGGAACCGCTGATTAATTTGTCATCCTATGCTTGCGCCAACTCGTTTTGAATAGGATATTCGAGACGAGCCAGGAGAAGGGTCTGAAGCCGAAGTTGTCATGAGTCGTTCGAGGCTGTTCGCAAT
>Ga0307376_10004004_pt1 | contig 13632 bp, 6 predicted proteins | sample TR2MG_FD_202536 | JGI IMG/M metagenome (GOLD analysis project Ga0307376, IMG submission 202536) | Soil microbial communities from Risofladan, Vaasa, Finland - TR-2 | ecosystem: Environmental > Terrestrial > Soil > Coastal area > Acid sulfate soil | place: Finland: Risofladan, Vaasa | collected...
AAAAGAAGATGCCGTTCAATATAATAATGAACTGAAAAAAATAGAAGCTGAGATCATAAGAATACATAATATGAAAGGTAAAGGTGGTGGCCCCCTTACAGGAGGCGCTTTAAAGACCCAGCAAAGGTCGTTAGAAACATTAAAGAAAAGTTTTGGTGGTGCAAAAAAGAATATAAATAAATTAGAGAAAGCCTCTGTGGATTGGGATGATAAATTATCAAAAGTTGGCCCTGCATTTTTAAGAAACTGGGCTTCAGGCAGAAAAACTGCAAAAGCCGCAGGAAAAGAAGTGGCGAAAATGCCCGAACTATTTAAAGCTGCTGGAGCTGCAGCTAAGGGGTTGGGTGGAATAATGGGGGGAGTCACAAAGATGATGACGGGGTGGCCCGGCTTGATACTTGGCGCTGTTAAAGCCGCTATAGACCTGACCAGAGCTGCCGATCAGTTTGTTAAGGACGCTAATGAAGCCTTTGCTACTATTCGTGGCCCTGATATTATGACAGGGGATATAAAGGAACAATTTAAGGATTTTAATGACATGATATATAGGGCTGGTGATAATATTCGTGTTGGTCTTGATGTAACCCAGATTAGGGAGCTCCTTCTTGCTGTGCGACAAGCTGGCGCTAATATTACAGATTTAAATAAGGGTTTATTAACCTACAGAGATGCTATCTATGTTGCTTCAAAGGCCAGTAAGATTTTAGGGCTTGAGTTGCCCATGGTCGGTGATATGATGGGAAAAATGATAGTAGATATGCGTATGGATCTGGATCAAATGGACAGAGCATTTGTCCAAGTTGCTTTTGATGCAAAAAAATCAGGTCTATCTACAGATAGGTTCTGGAGTACCGTACAGAATGCTTCAGCTTCTCTAGCCCTTTATGGGGTAATTGTTAAATCTGCCAGTAGTACAATGAAAGCATTCACTGAGAATATGGTAGGCGGGGCTGACGATGCTGCAGAGGCTACTGAGAATATGTTTGATGTGTTTAAGAAGGGGAGTTTAAAAGCGAATTTGGCTATTATCCAGTTTGCACGACAGGGCGGTATGAGTTCTAAAAAGGTTTTTCAGGAAATGGCGGAGGAAGCCGCTAAGAGAATAGATATAATTAAAGGGGATATTAAAATTAAAGCGGCAAAAGGGTCAAAGATGACATCGGAAGAAGCTAAAGAATTGAAAAAACTTCGTTCTCAATTATATGCAGCACAATCAAAACAGAATAGATTTGAGAAAGCAGCAAAAGGGAGTGATATAGATAGGGCTGTTGAATCGGGTGCCTTAGCTAAGAAAGCTCCGTTAATGATCATAGCAGCTTTGACAAGAGCAGTAGAGCGGCCCTTACACGAAATTGCGGGAAATGATCTTGCAGTGGCTATTAAAGCTGGTGCGCAAATGGAACAAAGTGAGAAGACGGTAAAAATGCTTGTTGAACAAGCAAAAATCACAAAGGAGATGTTGGAAGATCTCGCTAGTAAGTCTGGGAAATATTTTAATCTCAGTGGTACAAAGAATGACGAAACCCGAAAGAAGCTCGTAGAGGCCATAACTAAGACAGCTAATACTACAGGGGAAGCTCAAATAGATGCTGCAGACTCCTTAATTTCCGTTTTAAAAGGCATTGGTATGGACCCAGAGGAAGCTGCTACGTGGACTAAAATGATAAAATCTGATAAGGAAAATGCAGAAAGTATTGCTGGCATTATTGATAAGGGCAGTACCGGAATGGCTGCTAAAATTTCTGATATTGTTACTTCAAACAGAGCCAATAATAGAATGAATGCTGCGCATTATACAGAGCAGGGAAAGACAGAATCCAAAATGTCAGAAGCTGCTGAGGATACATTCAAAGGAATTGTAGGCCAAACCTTGTCATATAATAAAATGATAAAAATAGCAAAAAATGAGGTCCAATGGAGACTTGGCAGCCTAGGTATCTTCCAATCATTGAACACTGGTGTTAATAATATTCTAAAGCATTTAATTGGCGATGATTTATCTTTTTCACAGAAGAGGGCTCAGGAACAAATAAAAGCAACTTTGGCAACAGGAAGTACATTAGAGGAATTGAGCTGGTTAGCTCGTAAAGGGGATTTAAGTCAGAAGGATCAAGAAGATATAACAAAAAAAGTAGTAGAGAAGTTATCTGATACAAATAAAACCATAGAGCTTCAGGAAGCTACTGGTGGCGTATTAGAAAAAGCAGGTAAAGTTGAAAAAGGTAAAAGTCCCTGGACTGTTTTTGAAAAAGAGATCACAAAATTAAAAGAATCTTTAAAAGATGAAAAAATATCTCCTGAACAGAAACAACAAACTAAGAATACAATAACTGGACTTGAAAGAATTAGAGATAAATTGGGCAAAATGGAAAGTATGGAAGCTCATCTTAAAGCGATGGTTCCGGCTTTAGCAAAAGGAGATGAAGCAGCACGTAACGAGATAGAAACCATGGCAAAAGCGATGCCTGAGGATGACCCAATTAAACCCATATTGAACAAGATATTAAAAATGTCTGATAAGGGACAAATTATTATAAAGAAAGATGAAAAGATTAACGAAGAAATAAGTAAAATACTTCCGACTAAATTAGAGGATTTAAAGGAAGAGAGTAAGAAATCTTTAATAGAAGCTCGGGAAGAAAAGGCAGTTTTAGAAAAAACAGAAAAAGAATTAGTAGAATTAAATAAAAGTAATAATACTATAGCTACGTTGGCTAGACTTCAATTAACATCTTCTCCTGAATACATGAAGAAATTAAAAGAAGAAGTAAAAGCTCAAAGAGCAGAAGGTAAATCTTTTGAACAAATTTCTGGGGGGACTGGTGTATCTCTTGAAGTTATAAAGAAGTCCTATGAGGGTGAGAAAGTACCTGAAGAACTCATTGCAGCCATAAGCGAACAAATGCCTGGTCCGGGTGGCATGAGAAAAGATGATTTTTATGATATAGTAAAAGGTGGCCTCGTGAATGTGAAATCGGGTGATATACTTGTTGATAAAAATTCTTTTGCTCAAGGAACAGGAGGAGCTCCCGGAGCTGCTATGCCCTCTATTGCGGCAGCAGCTGGAGGCACCGGTGCTGGCACTGGGGGTGGAAGTACAACGATACAGATCAATGTTACAGCTACTGAGAAAGATTTAGCGGGAAAAATTGCAAATCAAATAAAGAAGGAACTTTACAACAGACAGATTTCGACTTCTTCTTATAGTTTAGCTTAAGGTTATAAATTATGGGTAGAGATTTAAAAAAAGTTATTGCTTTAGAGAAAGAACTGAGAACGAATGCTTCCAGTCCGGGTTATGTTAATAGCCTTGACAGTTATTTATATAATACTTTCAATATTTCTAAGGGTTCGTCGAAAGTAAAATTTTTTATGACTACAGTGGACTCTGAAGGCCGAAATACCGAGTACACTATTCGAGGCCGTACTTTTTTAGGTTTAGTTTTATTAATCAACCCTACTTCTCTCAGTGTGAATATGTCAAAAATAATCAATAGAAGCCAGACTATGACAGGATGGGTGGAAGATCATTGGGGGGAGGAATTAGATACTATTACGTTTCAAGGTAGCAGTGCTTCCTTTCTGTGGGGAGGTCCGCCCAATCAACCATCGCCTGGACCTTTAAAACAGACCCCACAAGAAATACAGAACATGTATAATGAATACATGGATATTCCTGCTCTTGGTATTAATGAACCTATAGGAATGGGTGATCATACAGGATTGACTGCAAAAAGAAGACGTGAGACATTGCCATACGATGAATTCAGAAGAATTGTCCATCTTATGAATGCAAACGCGGCAAATTTTGATACCCGTGGCTTTGTAAATAAGCGCAAATTTATCCAATTAGGATATGACTATGCTGCTTACCGCGGTTATTTTGAAAGTATTGACATATCAGAAGAAGCTGAAAATCCTTTTAAGTTTATTTATACGGCTACATTTAAAGCTGAAAAGACTATTTTCTCATTTTTGAGGAATGTATGACAACAAATTATCCTATACGCCCGGAAGTAAGTGATGACCGGAAACATATCAGATCTCTAACTGACCGCTTTCTGGAAAGAGTCCGATTCAATACTTCTGATTATGCTCAATTATATTATATCTTAGCCTCCAATATTCTTGAAGAAGCAGGAGCGGTAAGTACCTCTTTATTAACAGATGATGAGCTTACTCGTTTTAACTCGGCTCTGACAGGCGCTTTAACACCTACTCTTCCAATGTATATAGCCGTAGCTGATAAGAGCAATAAAATTAAACTGCAGTTTATAATGTTGATTAATCCGTCAAATATGACTCACGGTAAAACATCTTCGGTTCAAGGTGCTTATACTCGTAAAGGCTTTATTACTCAAATGTGGGGACCTAATCAGGATCTTATTACTTCAACGGGTAAAACTGCGGCATTTATGGTAGACGGTTCAGGTCTGACTAATATAGGCAGGCGTAGATCCTTTGCTTATGCCAATTTTCTGGCGTTTGTTCTTGCTTATAGAAATAATGGCTATCAAATGTTAGACCCTACACGTTTAGAGACAGATTTGACAAGAGTTATTAGTGTTGTGCACGGAGTAGAAATAGCGTACGATAATCAAGTTTTTTCCGGTCATTTTAATAATTTCACGATCGACGAAGCGGCTGAGAGACCTTTTTTATTCGATTATAACTTTGAATTTGTTTGTAGCGCCTCTTTTAATGACCTGAATGAGGTAAGAGGGCATTTTATCCCTATAGGAAAGTCTTTGGGAGAACCCGAGAATGCCCGGTTAACAGAAGCAATAAATAAAAATAACAAGGTTCTTATCGATAGGCTGGCTATAGGAATTGATGAAAATGAAGTAGAACCCGGTTCAGGCAGGTTAAGCCACCCTCCTTTCGAGGGTGACCTTTTTTCGACTGAACCGGTTGACATAGCTGAATGGGAAAGGCGATTTGAAGCGCTTTCCGCCTCTGATGAATAGTGCGGCACTTGAACGTTAAGGTATTATAATGGCAAATGACAGCGGTTTATTCACATTAAAGGAATTTTATAATCGGGGTGTTATAAAGATGGCCCCCGATGTACTTGTCTATATAGGTGGAAGTCTTACGACAAAGGTCATCGCTCCTGTTTCAGGTAAAGGTTCTAAACTTTCTTTTAATGACGGTATTACTACTGTTAGTATACAGAATAATATGGATCCTCCCGGATCTTCTACTGCCAATATTGAAATTACTACTCCTATCTATGGTGAGAATTCAAACTACTGGGTTCATTATAAGAATATTGATAGCTCTACACCAGTCCGTGCACCCTTGTTTATCCCTATGATGGAGGTCAAAATTTATCTCAAAGGCCGGTTCATGGTAAAGGACCAGCCAAGATATTATCCGGGTTTCTGGGGTTTTATAACCAATGTAGAGGAGAATTATTCGGGTGGTGCCTATAAAATAAATTTATCCTGTGCTGATGTATTGCACTGGTGGGCATATAGTTCAGTAAATGTCCACCCTGTTCCTGAGAGTAATATAGCAGCCGGTGGTGGGCAGTCTTTGACGGTTTTTTCAACAGTTTTTAATAGAAAAAACCCTTTTCAGATTATTTATTCTTTAACAACAAATATGGGTATGCATGAATTTGTAACTCCTGCATGGTTGGCACAAAAAACACCTCTTTCAACTATCTACCCTCCAAAGCAGTTTAAGGAGCATGCCATAGGTCCTGAGGGTATTATGTCATATTGGCGAAAACGTCTAGGAAATCAGTCTAATTTGTTAAAGATGTATGGAATGGATGGCAAACGCGTTGAGATAAATGGAGTCAAAGTTATTCGGCCAACGGCTACGGTGTCTAAGAAAGGAAAAAAATCTCAAAATCAGCAGGCGCTAGATCCTAAAGACGATAGAGAGCTAATAGTAGATTATAATTTTATTACTGAGTTTGAGACATTTGCGGATTACGATGATATGGGGGACTTTGAAAACGCTGAATACATGACAAAACTTCAGATAGCAACGGAAATAAAGAATAAAATAGATTTTGAATTTTTTCAAGATGTTGATGGTAACTGGATTTTTAAGCCTCCCTTTTATAACCTCAATGTCAGAGGTTTACAGCCCTATACTATTTTGCCCTCTGATGTGCTCAGTTATTCTATAAACACGGATACTGAAGGGATAATCACTGTTCTTACTGTCTTTACACCTCAGGATAAGAACTTGAGAACAACACCTTTTGCTAAAGATGTCGGCTTTCATATGGATATTGATTTGTCAAAGAGATTTGGAATAAGGCACCAGCAGGTTACTCTCGAATATGTAAATAACCCCACTTTGGCGAGATCTCTGGCTTTAGGTCAAATGAATATAATGAACGCAAAAGTAACAACAGGAAGTGTCACTGTACCGGGGCGCCCGGAATTAAGATTAGGATATCCTATTTACTTGGAACATCGGGATAGTTTTCATTATGTCAGATCTATAAACCATTCCTTTGATTATGGGGGTTCTTTTACAACTACTCTATCTTTACAGACAGAGAGAAGAAAGGTATGGTATGAGAATGACCAGAAGAAATGGGAATTACAAATAGATAAAGTTTACAGATTTGAGCCTGATAAAAAAATAGAAGTCACGGATAAACCTGATAAAATTGAAGATAAGCATCCTCCTAAAGAAGACTCTAAGCCAAAGAGGGGCTGTACAGCTCCTAATAAGGAAGAGGGCCCTCCTCAAATGACGGTAACAGATAAAGTAGAATATGATCAAATGAAATTACTTGAGGGTCAACGAAGAATAGTATCCATGAAACAGGGGCGTTATCTATTAAAAGATAGAATAAAAGATGATCCAAAAAGAGAAGAAAGAGTTGTTACACCGACAACTGCTCCTTTTACTGATGAATACGGTTATCAGGTATTTGGTTCCTTTCCCTATGGAAGAGCTCTAAATCCTATTTTAATAGCCCCTAATTTAAATTTGACAGATACAAATAATGTAAATTTACCTATTATGAAAGAAGTCTTTTTAACAACAATGGCAAGACCCCTCGCCACCTATGAATCAAAGAATATGGATATACTTTTTTTCAAGGACAGGGAAGGCGCGGTACCACTTTATCTTGATACTGAGAATAGAATGCCTACCATATTAGGGGTAATTGCTGATACTACTTCAGTATCAGATTGCATATCACCACATCAGAATGAGAGTAAAGCAGAGAATACCAGTAAAAGTGCTCAAAATGCTTCGATAATAGCAGAAATGAATACAAGCTCTATAAACTATGAACAAATGGCAAATAGTCAGACAGTGTAAATGAACAACGGAAAAATTTATAATGAAGGTGAAAGCCCTTCCTGGATTCTTAAAGATGTAGCGACTCAATATCTTTCGTTGCGTACAGGAGTGATTGAAGAAGTCGATGTTGATAAATATGAGATGACGGTCAGATGGGCTCCTGGTAATAGTATTAGAAATAAGATTCCTATACCTTTTCCCTATGCTGGTCCTGCTGGTTGTATAGGCATGTTGCCTGAGAAGGGGGCAATGGGAATTTTTGGTTTTAATGAGGGGAAATCCCCCCTCTGCATTGGATTTCTGCCTGCTGGTCTCGATGCTGGTTTAAATTATAACCAGGTAAAAGTATTTCCTGATGCCATCCCTACTTCTGATATAAATGAGATACAATTTAAATTCAGGAAACTGAGCAAGGGGGACATGGTAATGCGCTCTCCCCTTGGTGCTACAGTTTTTCTGAATGAAGATGTAGAAATCCATGATGAAGCCCAGGATTCCATTGTTATTCGTGAGGCTGATCAGTCCATTATTTCAACATCTCTAAATCATTTTGTATTTGCTGACGGCGTTTCAATTAATAGTGGACCAGCCATCCGGAATGCTATGGTTCTTTATAATGAAGAGGGAGAAAAGATTCCCAATAATGGTAGTCTTCTTTCTCTACCAAACGGTAAAGATAATATCTATATTGTCCCCCACGGTGAAGATATCTCCTATGATACTCCTTTTTATACAGAATATAGAGTTGATGTTGATGAAATGGGAGACGGTAAACTTGATCTTAATGATATAAATAGTATGTCTCCTCTTTCCACACGGGAGCCTATTGTTTCTTTTGCTCTGGGTAACTACATAGGCGCAGATAGGAAAAATCCTCAAACATATGGCGAAATACTGAAAGTAAATTTATTCTCATCTCCCACAGCACAGAGAGGTAATTTCGGGCTAGAGGCATCGAGTCAGAAAAATGGGATAGATGAACCCTCTACAATAGGCCTTGCATATGCTCTCAATTTCCCAAACTCGGGGTGTTTCTTAGGAGTGGATAAAGAGGGCCACTATTCTATGCATCTCCCTGCGTCAAAGTCTAATCCTCTTGGATCAGGCCGTTCCATGTCCATTTTGGCAGCAGGTAATCTTAAAGAAATCTGGGGACCAGAAGGAATAGACCAAAATTCATGGGACCTGACTACCGTTGGAGGTATTCGCTGGAATGTTGGATCTCACGGTACTACAAATAATAGCAGAAGCATAGATATCAAGGCCAGTCGAGGTATTTATATAAAAGTAAATGGATCTGACGATGAAACCGTAGAATTGACAGCAGGAAAAAGTTGGACAGGTTTTTCCAGACAGGAGATATATAAGAGTAATGTATACGAGTCAGTTGGTGGTGGAAAGAGAGTAAATGTATCTGGAGAATTCTCTACAAAAATAAACGGGATGAAAGAGGAGACAATTGACGGCTCTTCAACTGAATCCGTACAGAGTGATAAGAATCTCAGTGTTGGCGGGGTGTATTCTGAAACGGTATCAAAAGAGAAGCAGAGTAAATTCGGAAGCAGAAAGACTACAATAGCTCCTAAGGGAAATGATGAGCTGGAAATAATGGCTGGTGATCTTATAGAGACAATCAGTACTTTCGGACAGAGAAAAGTATCAATAAATTTAGGTAATATTAAGGAGACAATAGGAAACGGTGTTCATGAAACTGAAATGATCCTTGGAACATACAAACTCAGTATGGGAGTAGGAAAATTAGAGATAAAATCTCCTATTGGTATGGTTACCATGGAGGGCTCAACGGTCACTATTAAAGGAAGTCTTTTAGTGAAGGTTGATGCCCCAATGGTTAAATTAGGTTCGGGTGCTCCCATAGGAGGGGCTTTGACAGGGCTCCCTGGTATTCCGTCATGTTTTGACCCTATAACAGGTGCTCCTTTTTTAGGATCTTATAAAGTTAGTATAGCATAGGAATTATAATGATTTATTCAGAAACTGTGTTATGTAAATTATGTAATAAACAAATGAGTAAATTAGGATTGGCTCCTCATATTTTACAAACTCATAAAATGAATCCAGAGTTATATAGAGAACAATATGTATATGAATATAGAAAATGCGGTATTTGTGATAAACAGATTATAAAACCTAAGAAATTTTGTAGTCCACGTTGTGTGAATATTTACCGTAGTCATAGAGTAAAAGAACATAAACATGTAGCTGATCTAACAACACATACTAGATATTTAAAAAAGATATTCAGTAAGATCCTTCAGGAAGAAAAAGAAGAAATTGCAATATTTTATAAGAATAATATTATCACTTTTTCAGATATTTGTAAAAAATTTAAGATATCCGAAGATATCTTAAAACTCATTTTGAAAGAATATAATATTAAACCATATAATTCTTTAGTGTTCGCTAAGAAAAAAAGAGATGAAAAGACATTAAATTTTTTAAAATCAGATACAGGTAAAAAAATAATTAAAGAATATCAAAAACCAGGTAATAATATTAGATCAATATCACGAAAATATAAAATATACAGAAAGACTCTTAAAAATTTGTTAATATTGTCTGGAGTTAAATTAAAAAATTGTAAAGAAGCAAAAAGAGAAGTAGATGCAGTAAAAAAGAAAAAAGGAATAAGAGGGCATCGATTTGGAAAAAGATCTCCTGCAGGTAGTGGTAAATGTTCTTGGTATTTCTATGATAATATAAAATATCAAGGAAGCTGGGAATTTAAGGTTGGTCTCTGGTTAAAATCTCAAGGAATACAATTTTTATGTCATAAAGGTGTAAGACAATTTAAATATGAAATAGATGGAAATAAACATACTTATTGTCCTGATTTTTATTTATTAAAAGAAGATTATTTTATAGAAGTAAAAGGTTATTTTTCTGAAGCAGATAAAAGAAAGATAGATATTTTTAAAAGAACATATCCAAAAATACATCTTGAAATATACGACAAGAGCAGACTTGAAAAAAAGAATATTCTTAATATTGATAAACAATTATGTATTCATATTGAAGATTACATGTTTAATTATAAAACTGATGAATTATACATCAATTTTCTTAAAAAAGTTGATAACGATGAACTTATTCTAGCTAATATAATAAGGAAGCAAAATTTTAAAACTTTAGCAAAACGACACAATGTACCATATTTTGTAATGTGCCGAGCTTTTAATTTTTTACTCCCAAAGAGGGGTACTAATGAATTCTATTCTTTTTGTTTTCATAAGTTTTTTACAATAGATCAAATTAAAATTATGGAAAAATCAAAGAGTATTAAAGGAGCTTCACAACGAATAAATAATGGTTTGAGTTATAAGAGAAATCTGGAGATTATTAGACGTTTTAAAAAGGGGGCACTATAGTATGTCTCTTGTACCACAAGCAATGCAAGGATTAATACAGCTTAAAGCTTCATCAAAGCTTATGTCGGGGAGCAAGTTTCCTCCCCTTATCAGTGCTGTGTCTAATGCTACTTCTCAGTATGTATTAGCCGCTTCAATTATAAATAGTACCAACATTGCTTTAGGGCCCGGTGCAGGCACACAGACAGGTCGTATTACGGGATTGGTACCTTCGGGGATGTCTGGGTTAATGATGGTAGTTGCTGCTGCTCAGGGCCTTGCAGGAAGGGATATAAAGACACTCTTTGATTCGGTAGCCTTTGGGGTTGTGAACGCTTTAAAAGCAACTGTTCTTCAGGGGGTTATCATAGGAGCAGGTCCCGGAACTGGTACAGGAAAGATTTCAGGTTTAATACCTTCAGGGCTCGAAGCACTTATTTTGAGTCAATCCTTTTTCAGATTAATTTCAGGAGATAAATTGAGGGCTATGATAAAGGCCATATCCTTTGGTATATGTAATCATATAATGTCTGCAGGAACAGTAATAGTAACTAATATGGGTGTGGCAGCTTCCCCACCTATAGGACCTATAACGATTCCTGCGGCACCAGGAATAGGAAAGCTTGTGTAAAATGACAACAGATATTGACACACTACTATCTTATAATACCATAGACCTTACACCATTTGAAATACGTGGAGCGCGGTCAGGTATAAATAATGCCAGAACTACTGGCCCGGTATACACTGGTGGCACCTATGTACCGGCAGACAGCTCTGTAAGCGGTAGCGGTACTTTTTCCTCCGATAGTACTGTCAGTAATTTTCTTTTTGACTTGCCTTACAGTTCATTGGATACAGCTTCTTTAAAAGTAGGGGATAATTTAACTGCCAATGCTACTACTTTTAGAATTATAAATATCGATACAACAAGTAGTTTTCAGATAGATTCCGATGCAACTTTTTCCGGACTCTTTTCTCTTTCGCTCGATCTTGATCAGCGGGAATACGTGACTGAGCCTGATGTTATAGTAAACACTACCACAGGGCAGGCAAATTTTATTTCTGGAAGTGTCTCAGTAGAGGGTACAGGGTTTGCGTCTCTCACTGGAGGAGATTTTATAAAACATGACGGATATCAGGACTTTTTCCGAATAGCTCAAGTTAATTCACCTACTTCTCTGAATCTGGTTTCTGCATATAGTGGGGACACTACCAGCGGCCCTTATACAGCAAAAAGATGGAAAATAGGCCTTACAAAGATCCAATATGCTAAAAATAATTTTACATATGACGGTCAGGCAGCAAAATGGAAATATGATGGTATAACTGAGAATGACCTTACCACTTCTACTAGTTTTTTACCATTCGCTGATGGTATTGAATTAGCATTTACCCGGGCTCTTAATGCCAGTGTTCCTGATTTAATGGATGTAGCTGTAACAAATAATCAGACATTCGCTACTGAAACTCAATACGAGGCGTTTCAATTTGCTCTTCCGGTCGTTCCTTTTCCAGAAGCAAGTATGGAACTCTTTATTAATGATGTAAAGAGAGCTATGTTTCAAGATTATGTTTTGACTTACTCACAAAGCCCCATTTATGAAACTCCTCCGCCTCCGGATCAGCGCTTTGTTGCAAATATCATGTTCTTAGACGGTATTTCTGGTGTACAGCCTAGTGCAGGGTTAACTGAATCAGGCCAAATGCTCATCATTGATAATGAAGGAGAGGCTGTTCCTGGGATTTTTGCCGGGTCAGAGTCTATCAGTGTTGACGGCACTTCTCAAATAACGCTCAGGGACTATATGTTGGAGCCGAATACAGGTACTTTGGAGATAACAGGCACGGTTGTTGATGAGCAGATTGTAAAATATGTCAGTGATGATTTCAGTGCATATATTGACTATGGTTTCTCTGTCTTTTTGAACGGTAAAAAACAGAAAATCTCTTTTCCCGCAGAAGTTGATGATGATATTTTTTTCCAGCCGGCCAGTGGGAGGTTAAAACCCCGAGATAAAGACCACCCTGCTCCTGGAGAAATCTATGAAGTGAATTATATGGTTGACGCCGCCTCAGTTACTAATGAAACTAAACAAGGCGTAGCTGGGAGCACTATTCTTGAATTGAATAGATACCCGGTAAAGCAAGATTCGATATTTCTCTCAAAGAATGGTGCGTTCTTGGAAGAAGGTGTAGATTTCTTTGTCAGCTATTTAACTGGAAGGGTGTTACTAGAGGAAACTTCTACGGATACAGACATATTTAAGGCCAATTATACACCTCTTTCCAAAAATGTAAGTGATTTAACTTTTGAGGACGGTACATGGTATTGCACTGCCCACGATTCTCGTTTGACTATACAGGACGTTGACAATTATAAATTTACGATGGCAAACGCTGCTCTTGATATCAGTGATATCACAATTCTGAGAATTTATAATGAGGCCCGGGATAGAGATTATGATTTAACAGGTTATTCTACCGATGGTACCGTTATCATATTGCAGAAGAACTCAACCAATCTTTCTGTAGGACTTGATGGCAATGATGTGGTAGTTATAGATTATAAATTTATTCAAGCGGGAGATCCTGGGAATTATGTAGAGTATTTCCCTGTAGTGATCAATTTTCTAAATGTTGAAGAGGGTTCAACAGCAGTTTATATAGAAGGATCAGACTTAACCTCTTTCATTGATGCCAGTTCTATAATGACTATAGCCAGAGTTGATGCGGCTTCAGAGAGTTACCATATAATTGAAGATGCAGCCTATGATAATTACGGTACGAGGATATATTTGGAAAACGCAGTGCCTGAAGATTTAACAAATCCACGAATAAGTATCTCTGACAGTTCTCCTTCTTTCTTAATGGTACCTTTAACTGCTGATCCATTAGTAACAGGAAGCGCTTCAATAACAATTCCCGGTACAAACATAAGAGATCTTTTCAGGCCTAAAACTCTTCTAAATGTTGAGAA